>SXGR01054696.1_pt1 | contig 36198 bp, 29 predicted proteins | sample 3174711 | NCBI WGS metagenome assembly SXGR01 (sample SAMN11356860, study PRJNA531348) | freshwater metagenome | isolation source: freshwater sample F1-60 | place: China: Fuxian Lake, Yuxi | collected 2017-12-25 | reverse complement strand
GCTTGACTGCGTTTTTTTCAAATTGGTATAACTTTAATTTTAATTCCTGATTTTCCTTTATAAGCGACCCCCCTTCATTTTTTTGATCATCTGTATGGAGGGTGACTAAATTTTCATCTATTGGATTTTCTACAAATCCCAGTCTTCCCATTTGGAATAAATAAATATAACAGGCATCTACTAAAAAATTACGCGGATTGGCAACAAGACCATTTAGTGCATCTTTGATTTGCCCACCCGTAATATCATATTTTCTAAATGGGTAACTTGCCTCTTTTTCACGTTTATCTTGTGGGTATATATCATGTCTCAATTCCTGATTTGTAAATGGAAGCTCCTTGCTTATTTCACTTAAAGCCATAGCAAGACCCTCGTAATTCTTACGATTTGTATTTTGAATGATCTCTTTACCGGTTTCACTCTGGTATTTCTCAATACATTTATGTAATAAATATATTATTTCTTCTCTCCCCTTTTTAATCATAAAACATTATAAATCAACTTTTTATAAAATTTCGGTAATTTTTATTTTCTTTTCTGAAAAATAATTTGAATTTGTAAATCTTCAACTTGTACCAAAACTTGGCTATTCTAAGTTAATAAAAATAATTTACAACCAATAACTGAACTTTTGCTTTATTTCTAAACCAAATCTTATATGAAAATTAAACCTATCATTATCTTAGGCGCTTGCCTATTATTTTGTTTGTTACAAAATCCAGCCTTGGCACAAACAGCTGCCAAAAATGTACAATCAAAAGTGATAAAAGGGACTGTGTTAAATGCAAAGGATAATATGCCTTTGGAAAATGTTTCTATCAAGCTTTTAAATTCAAAAAAAGGCACCATTTCAAAAGCGGATGGATCATTTTCAATTCAAATACCCAATGGTGAAAAAGTTGAATTTAGTAGGGTAGATTTGATTTCAAAGGTGATTATTTTAAAGGAAACCAATAATGTGGTCCTTTTACAAGAATCCGAAAACAACTTAAATGATGTTTTGGTTATCGCTTATGGAAATCAAAAACGTAATTCATTTACAGGGTCTATTGGTACTATTAAAAATACAACCATAGAAAGTGCGCCCAATTCTTCGGTGCAAGAAACCCTGCAAGGGAATATGGCGGGTGTTCAATCTACCAATGCTACTGGACAAGCAGGCGGTGTGCCACAAATTAGAATTAGAGGTATTGGATCAATCAATGCATCTGCAACACCCCTTTATGTAATTGATGGGATACCCGTAGTGAGCGGAGATATTTCTGGATTAAATAGTAATACCATTGCTGGTTTAAATGCAAATGATATTCAAAGTTTGACAGTGTTGAAAGATGCGTCTGCAACTTCTTTGTATGGTTCTCGTGCAGCAAATGGCGTTGTATTAATTACGACCAAGGCAGGAAAATCTGGAAAGGCTAAAATTAATTTTACCTACCAAAAAGGATATAATAATAATACACTAGCACCTAATCAAAAAACATTAAATACGGACGAATATGTTCAGTATTATAAGGAAGGTTGGTTAAATTCAGGAAAACCTGCATCTTCTTTCGATTCCTTATTAAGTGCAAATGGTGTTAACCGCTCTGTAAACACAGATTGGTTCAATGAAGTTTTAAGACAGGGTCAATACAGTCAATATAATTTGAATGCGAGTGGTGGTACTGAAAAAAATACCTATTTTATTTCAGGTAGTTATTATAAATCAGATGCAACTACTAAGGGTATTGATTATGACAAAGCAACATTTCGTGTCAATGTAAATTCTGAACTTACCAAAAAATTAAGTTTGAAAGCAGGCTTTAGTGGAAGCTTTCAAAGAACGAGTAATTTTTTAGGAGGAAGTTTTTTTGCTAATCCTATTAGAGCCATGTATCGTTTGGCACCATGGTTGCCAGTGTATAAAAGCGATGGTGCAACTTATGAGTTGGGTTATAATAGTGGATATAATCCTGTTGCAGTTATTGAAACGACTAATCGAAATGCAAAAACTTATAATTTCTCCGCTAATACTTCTGCAAAATATGAAATTGCAAAAGGCTTAACATTTGAAGGTACATATGCATTAGATTTTAACCATGCATTTAAGAGTATCTATTATGATCCTAGGGTAGGTAACTTATATATTGCAGTAGGTGGAGCAATTGAAAATTATACACAAGACATTAATAACTGGGTGGCCACTAATATAATAAGATATAAAAAAGACTTCAATGACAAGAATAGTTTTGAGGCCTTTGCAGGTTACGAAGCACAAAAAAGAACTGATGTAGATATTAGTATTGAAGTAAATGGTATTGCCCCTGGAACGACTACCCCTGCTGGTGGATCAAGTCCAGTTTTAACTACAGGTACAGGAACGGGTAATAGTTTGATAAGTAAATTTTTAAATACTAACTATTCTTATGATGATAGATTTTTTGTTTCTGGTTCGGTAAGAGAAGATGCTTCATCAAGATTTGCAAGAAATTTTAGATCAGCCATTTTTTGGTCAGTAGGTGCAGGTTGGAATATACACAATGAGTCTTTCTTTAAATCGAATTGGGTAAATGAATTAAAGTTAAGGGCAAGTTATGGTTATACCGGTAACCAAGGTATTGATAACTTTGAATCTCAGGGATTATATAGCGCAGGAAGTGATTATAATTTACAATCCGGCCTAAGCTTAAATCAATTATCTAATGACAATTTAACTTGGGAAAAAAATATTCCTTTAAATATTGGATTAGATTTCTCGGTTTTGAAAGGGCGTATTTCTGGATCGGTAGAATGGTATGATCGATTAAGTAGTAATTTATTAATCAGCCAATCTATTCCAAGTTTAAATGGGGTTACTAGTATCACAGTAAATAATGGTGCAATGAGAAACAGAGGAGTAGAATTAACTATTTCTTCTGTGAATATTTCACCATCATCAGCTAAGGGATTTAAGTGGGTAACCGACTTCAATTTTACCACTAATAAAAATACAATTACAGATATCGATTCAGCTTACGCTGGTAATGCTGCGTATGATCGTAAAATTGGAAATGATTTTTATACCCATTATCAAAGAGGATATGCTGGCGTAAATCCGGCGAATGGAGAGGCGTTATGGTATACCTCAAGTGCAAAAGACGCTACGACCAATGTTTTTACAACCGCATTACCTAGAATTGCGCATGGAAGTGCCTTACCAAAGTTTTATACAGGTATGACCAATAGTTTTTCGTACCATGACTTTAAATTGAGCTTTCAATTATATGCCTATTGGGGAAATACGATTTATGATGAGTATGGTTATTTGCAAAAAACAGATGCTAACCTAGGATTCTCAGATCAAAGCAATGGTTTAAGTAAATATGAATATGCCCGTCGTTGGACGACACCTGGACAAATTACTGATGTTCCTAAACCTGTATTCTTGGGTACCCAATCCTCTGCAGGTAGTTATGAGAGCTCTCGTTTTTTATACGATGGTAGCTATATTCGTTTAAGAGATATTACCTTATCCTATAATTTACCTAAATCTTTTTTAGCTAAAGCCAACTTAAACACGGCTAGAGTGTATGTTAGGGGACAAAATTTATTTACCTACACAGTTGATAAGCGATTTAATACAGATCCCGAGGTTTCGATTGACGGTACCATGTCACAGCGACCTCCGGTTTTTAGTACAATATTATTTGGCTTAGACATTAATTTTTAATTTGAAATAATTTTATTATGAAAAATAAATATATAATAACCCTATTTTCTATTGCTATTAGTTTTATAGCATGTAACAAAGATTTTCTTGAAATAAAACCACAACAGAGCGTATTGACCGAAGATGTTTTTTCGAGCGTCGCCACTTCTCGTGCAGCAGTGAATGGACTATATTCATTGATGCAATCATATAGTTATTATGGTAGAGACGCCATGGTTATTCCTGAAGTTATTTCAGATAATATGACAAGAAGTGTTAAAACAGGAAATAGATATACAGGTATGAATACAATGACACATACTGCAACAGATGCAAATGTAAGCAGAATGTGGAGTCAAATTTATAAAGTGGTGACCAATGCAAATGCTGTTATCGCTAATGAAGAAAACATTAATAAAGCAGCTAGTACCTTACAAAAGGAAGAGGCTGCTCAATTGGTAGGAGAGGCTTATGCAGTTCGTGCATTGGCTTATTTTGATTTAGTAAAGTTTTTTGCTAGACCTCTAAATCATACTTCAGATGGATCACATCTTGGCGTGCCATTGGTTTTATTACCTATTACCAGTATATCAGAAGTAGTATATCCCGCAAGGAATACTGCAAAAGAAGTGTATGATCGTATCTATTTAGACATAGAAGAAGCTTTAAAAAGATTACCTGCTTCAGGTAATGTGTTATATGATGGAACAGCGAATAGTACTTTACAAAAAATCAGGTTCAATAAGTTTTCTGCTTTGGCTTTAAAGGCGAGGGTTGCTATTTATACTGAAAATTGGCAAGCCGCCATTGATGCTTCTAATTTGGTCATTGCATCAGGAAAGTATACCCTATATCCATATGGATCGATGGTGCAAGATTTTAGAACACAAAATAGTAGTGAATCAATTTTTGAAGTAGCCAATAATACCAATGATAATGCAGGTACTGATTCTTATGCATATTTGTCAAGCCAATCTGGATACGGAGAATTATTAGGTACCAGACAAACGATGAATAGTAAAAGCACTGGTACTACGCTATCTACTTTCAAAGGTCTTTACGATTGCTATTCAAATACGGATGTACGAAGAAATTTTTTAAGCCTTGGAAATCGTAACTCACTAGGAGGAGAATTAAATGTTCCTTTATGTACTAAGTATATCAATATTAGTACAAATATGGAAAATATTAAAGTCATGAGATTATCAGAAATGTATTTATCAAGGGCAGAGGCGATGGCTAGATTAGCTGTAAAGAATTCCGATGCAAATAGTTTAAATAGCTCGTTGGTGGATATTAATTTAATCAGAAAATCAAGAGATACCGCTTCTACTACAAAGGCTTTTACCGCATCCTTATTAGCGGTACCTCCAACCGGTGCAATAAAGGCAACGGCATTACTAGATAGTATTATAGTTGAGCGTCGTAAAGAATTTGCGCTTGAAGGTCATAGAATTTTTGACTTAAATAGAACCAAAACAGATTATGTGAAAATAAATTCTGCAGGGAATAGCGCTTCAAGATTAATTCAATATACGGCGACCACTAGTAGCTATTATTACAGAACTATTTTGCCTATTCCTGTGACACAGGTTCAAAATAATCCTAAAATGGTTCAGAACCCAGGATTTTAGTTTATTTTAAAATATGAAAAAACAGTTTTTTTTTCGGTTTAAAAATATAGCCTTAACCATCTTATTACTATTTGCATTAACAAAGGTTGATGCAAATAGTAATAGAGATACATTACGTGTATTGTTTGTTGGTAATAGTTATATTTATTATAATAATTTACCACAGATGGTATCATTACTATCTGATAGCTTGAACACTAAGCTTATTTGTAAAAAATCAACCTTTGGGGGCGCTACACTAGGGGATCATTGGAATAGCAGAAAGGGCTTACGCACTCGAGAAATTTTAGCAAAAGAAAAATTTGATATCGTCATTATCCAAGATAATAGTATGTGGCCATTAGAACATGGGGATAGCGTTTTAATGTATGGAAAATTATTCTGCGATTTGATTAAATCTAAAAATGCTACTCCTTATTTATATAATACTTGGTCAAGGGAGGCTACACCACAAACCCAAGGCGCTATTGATAAGGTATACCAAGAATTAGCCTTCCAAACAAAAGCAGTGTTGGTTCCGGTAGGTGGGGCTTGGGCAGAAGCCAAATTACAAAAACCCGCTACACAATTATATTTTAGTGACGGATCCCATCCATCACCACTGGGTACTTTTTTAATAGCATTGTGCTTTGTAAAAAAAATAACAGGTTTACTACCTACTAAATTTGCTACCGTATATAATTATCCTGCAATTGATAATGAAAGTATCCGATTAATGCAGCTATCAGAAAACGATATACTGTTTTGTAGCAGCCTTGTAAATAATTATATAAAATAAATTTATTGAAAAAACTTTTTAAAAATCTCACCTTTTGGGTGTTGGCTTCTATTACTGCCGGCATTCTAGTTGGGTATATATCACCTAGCATGGGCGTTGCGATGCAACCATTGGGTAAGTATTTTATAGATGTTGTTAAACTTTTTATTAACCCTATTATTTTACTAACTATTATCACTGGCATTTGTGGAATGAGTGATTTAAAAAAAGTGGGAAAGATCGGTGGGAAAGCAATTTTATATTTTGAAATTGTAACAACTATCGCATTGGTGATTGGTGTAGTGGTCGCATATCTAATACAACCAGGTGCGCATGTGGACACTACGCATATTCAAAAAGCAGATATTTCTGCATACAAACAAGGCGCAGCTTCGTTTTCTTGGTCTAGTTTTTTTAAAAGCAATATTACTATACAGGTTTTAGTTTTTGCGATCATTGCAGGAATCATTATAAGCAAACTAAAACATCGTGCAATTATTGTTTCAAAAATTAACTGGACAAGTAAATATGTATTTAAAGCATTACACTATGTGATGTATCTCGCACCCATTGGTGCTTTTGGTGGTATGGCTTATACCATTGGTAAATATGGTGTGGACACCCTATTACCTCTAATGAAATTGATGGCTTGCGTATATGTCACTATGGCTTTATTTGTACTACTTATACTAGGGGCAATCTTAAAATATTGCAAAGTAAATATATTTTCTTTTTTAAATTATATCAGAAAGGAATTACTCATTGTGTTAGGCACTTCCTCCTCCGAGGCTGCATTACCTTCCTTGATGGCAAAGTTAGAAAAAATGGGCTGTTCAAAATCGGTGGTAGGCTTGGTGATACCCGCAGGATATTCATTTAATTTAGACGGTACTTCCATTTATTTATCCATGGCAATTATTTTTTTAGCGCAGGTTTTTAACGTTCACTTAAGTATAGAACAAATATTTACCATCATTGCCATATTGATGATTACATCTAAAGGAGCTGCGGGTGTTACTGGAAGTGGTTTTATTGTATTATCATCCACATTAACTGCTACTAATATGATTCCCGTAGAAGGGTTGGCATTATTGTTGGGTGTGGACAGATTCATGTCCGAAGCCAGAGCCATTACCAATTTCATTGGAAATGGCATCGCTACTATTTTTATATCCCACACAGAAAAATTATTGGATCATCCAAAAATGCATAAAGCATTTGGTAAGGAATCCCCACTAGATGAGATTTAATAAAACAGGCCTTAATAAAATTTAAGGCCTGTTTTATTTTCATCTTATGATTTATTTAAAAAAGTAGGACTTTTTTAAAATACTATACCCCGCTTCCTTAATAAAATTTAAAGCCTATTGTATATAGGGCGAAACGCCTTTATTTACATTTATGGCTTGTTCAAACTTTTTATTTCCTATCGTTGCCTTCAGTGTGTACTTTCCAGCTTCTATAAATTTATCATAATGAACAAAGTAGGGCTCATCGCTTGTTCTTTTGCTTAGGGTTAAATCCCAACGATACTCATTAAAACCCTTGTTGCCGTTAATTTTTGTACTCCAAATTTCTTTGTTTGCTTTATCAAAGATGGAAAGCTGAATGGATTGAGGTTCCTTCAGCCATATTGAAAAATTCGTTTTTTCAAAACTACGATAATCAGGTTCTCCACCATTCGAGTTAAACCATGGTCTTTGTATTTCTGAAACTTCAAACAAATAATCTTGCTCCTTTGCTAGCTGTTGATTCATCATTTTTTGAATCGACTTCAAATTTATTTTATAAATCCCTCTTCCATGGGTAGCTACTACAAGGTCCATAGTAGGTAAATGTATTTCTAAATCAGCAATCGCCACCTGTGGCATATCCTTACCTAATGTTGACCAAGTATTTCCTCTGTCCAATGAAATATACACGCTCCTTAAGCCACCAGCATATAATATATTTTCATTGGTAGGATCTTCTTTAATAACATTCATAGGTTCATCCGGTAATCCTGCAGATATACTCTTCCAATCGGCTCCATAGTTTTCAGAAACATATAAATAACTATGCAAATCATCATAATTAATACCTGTCATACACATATAAACCCTGCCTGTTTTGAAATTGGAAGGGGAAATACTACGAATATAATTATTTGCAATTCCAACTGATTTTTCTTCCCACACACCGCCATCGTTTTGCGATACCCAAAAAGCGCCCTTATCGGTACCAACATAAAGCAATCCTTTTTTAATCGTTGATTCCACTAATGCACCTGCTGCAAATGACTGTTTTTCTTTTATTGCCGATTTGGTAATATTTGGACTAATTACTTTCCAGGCATCACCCCTGTTTGTAGATTTAAAAATATAATTTCCACCATGATAAAGCGTTTTACTTTGATAGGAAGAAATAAAGTAAGGGGTAATATAATTAAAAAGTAAAGTGTCCTGAATCGATTTTGGTAATCTAGGTTTTATTGAAACAGCAGTGTCCGCAGTTCTATCTAATCTAGTTGCATCACCATACTGCTGACTATAGTATACAATATTTTTATTTTCTGGATCAATTTGTGACACACATCCGTCACCTCCATCCCAAGGATCAATCCATACATATTTCCATGGGTCACTAAAATTGGTATTTAATTCTTTTGCAGGTCCGTATACCGTTGCATCATCCTGTGTACCACCATATATCGTGTAATTGGAAGCATCAATGGCAATATCATAAAATTCTCCCGTGGGTATATTATTATAATGCATCCAGGTTAGCCCCTTGTCCATTGAAACATATAATCCACCATCATTACCTAGGGCAAGATGATTTGGGTTGTTTGGATTGATCCAAAGTTCACATTGATCTAAATGTAAGCCTTGTGCAATGCTAGGCGTCATTCGATTTACACTTCCACCAATAAATGTAAATGTTTTACCACCATCTACACTATGTGCTAATCTAATACCTAAGCAAAAAATTTCTTCATCATTTTTTGGATTCACATATACATTAGTGAAGTACCAACCATATGCAGAAAATATTTTGAAAGGACTTGAATGTGTTTTATTCCATGTAAGTCCGCCGTCTTCAGTTTTATAAAGTTCAGCAGCTTGATTTTTTGGATTATTAAGATTATCAACCAATGCATATGCCTTATTTGGATTTGTAAATGAAACCGAAACGCCAATCCTCCCAACATTAGGCCCTGTAGGTAAACCATTCTTGCAGTGGGTCCAAGTTTTACCACCGTCATTACTTTTATATACACCACTATTTACACCACTAATACCTGGATAAACCTCCCATAGAGAAGCATACATTATTTTTGAATTGATTGGAGATATCACAATATCATTGGCGCCCGTTAATTCATCTTTATACAATACATGCTCCCATGTTTTTCCGCCATCTGTTGTTCTATAAATTCCTCGGTTTTTATTTGTAGTCCATAAGTGACCTAAAACAGAAACTACAACAATATTTGGATTAGTTGGATCAACTGCAATTTCAGCAATCGACCAAGAATCTTCTAGGCCAATATGTTCCCATGTTTTTCCAGCATCATTAGATCGATACATACCTGTACCAGGTAATGTATAGTTTCTTGGTTTCTTTAAGTTTTCACCTGTTCCTATATAAAGTATATTCGGATTGGATGGGGCAATGGCAAAATCACCAATGCTAAAACCGGCCTGATCTTCAAAGATTGATTTCCAGCTTAATCCATTATTCACTGTCTTCCATAATCCGCCTGAACCAAAACCAACATACATTGTTCCAGGATGTGCAGTATCTACTTGGACTACATCTGCCCTTGCACTATTTAAAGTAGGCCCCAATGATATCCAATTTAAATTGAATTTGCTTTCTTCTTTCATTTCTTTATAGGTGCGAAATGAATTTATGAGTGGCGATGGTGTTTGTTGTGCATGAACAAAAAAGGCAAATCCAAAAAATAAAACAACCGTAGTAATTATAATTTTAGTTTTCATTAAATTATTTTAATTGAAATAAAGGAAACATTCAACACCCAAACATACTTTTAAATTTTAATAAACTTTAAGTTACAATTATAGTATATTTATATTGCTAAAATTAATTGTATGAAAAAAACTTTATTGCACGCTGGTTTCTTTTTTGCTTTACTAATTTCTTTTGCGCCATTAATGGCACAACCTAATGTAAAGGACTCATTATCAATTCCTAAAGAGGAAAAGTCAGTCACCCATCACTCGGTTACGATTGATGGTAAAGTAATCACGTATACGGCAACAGCAGGCGCGCTTATTTTAAGAAATGAACAAGATGAACCTATTGCATTTTATGGTTATACTGCTTATACAAAAGATGGGCAATCTGATATAAGCAAAAGGCCAATCACTTTCTCTTACAATGGAGGCCCCGGCTCTTCCTCAATATGGCTGCATTTGGGGGTAATGGGACCCAAGCGTGTTATTGTTAATGATCCTAATAACAATGGACCTGCTCCCTATAAAATAGAAGACAATCAATTTTCAACATTGGATATAAGTGACATTGTGATGATTGATCCCATTGGTACTGGAATTAGTAAAGCGGTTGGGAAGGCAAACAACAAGGATTTTTGGGGTGTAGATGGAGATATAAAATCAGTAAGTGGATTTATTAAACAGTATATTAATGAAAACAATCGTTGGCAGTCACCTAAATTTATTTTAGGGGAAAGCTATGGTACAATGCGCAGTGCAGGGGTTGCAAATTATTTACAAGAAACCTTAGGAATTACTTTAAATGCCGTAATTCTTGTTTCAACTGTTTTGGATATGCGCACTATTCGTTTTTATCAAGGGGATGATATTTCTTATATTTTACATTTACCTACCTATGCAGTATCCGCTTGGTATCATAATAAAATAAAAGACAAACCGAAGGATTTAGCAACATTTGCTGAAGAAGCTAGAAAGTTTGCCGCGGGTGATTATGCAACTGCGTTAATGAAGGGGGCAGATTTATCGGATGCTGAAAATGAAAAAATTGCAACACAATATGCTGCCCTTACTGGACTCAGTAAAGATTATGTTTTAAAAGCAAAACTGCGCATTAAAGAACCGCAATTCACAGATGAATTATTAAGAAGTGATCATATGACAGTAGGCAGATTAGATGCAAGGTATATAGGTATCAATCAAAATTTATTAAGTGAAGGATCGTCTTATGATCCACAAAGCAGTAGTATTAGTCCTGCTTACATTACTGCATTTTCAGATTATTACTATAATGAACTTAAGGTGAATAAAATGCTGACGTATAGAACATCAGCATATGCAACGCCAGGGTTTAAGTGGGATTGGAAGCACAATAAAAATTTCAATAACGATGCCGTTCCGGCCAATACAGCAGTGGATTTAGCAGAAGCGATGAGCCGAAATCCTAATTTAAAAGTGTTGGCTATAAATGGTTATTATGATTTAGCAACACCGTTTTATGCAGCTGAATATACATTTACACATATGGGCTTAGAAAAACGACTCCAAAATAACATTATATTAAAATATTATGAAGCAGGTCATATGATGTATACAGATCCAGCTTCAGGGAAACAGTTTAAAAAAGATGTGGCTGATTTTATAAAAGAGACAATAAAATAGCACAAACAAAAAAGAGGCCTTAATAAAATTTAAGGCCTCTTTTTTTATCTCTTATGATTTATTAATTACTCCGCTTCTGCCACTACTTCTTTTACTTCTGGGATCATGCGCTTCATCATTCCTTCGATACCTGCTTTTAAAGTGACCATTGAACTAGGGCAACCACTACATGAGCCTTGTAACATTAAATTGACTACGCCGTCATTATAACTTTTAAATTGTATTGCACCGCCATCCATCTCCACTGCGGGCTTAACATAGTTTTCTAATAATTCTTTTACTCTTTTCACTATATCATCATCATCCGCATGTACTGTATTGGTTGCTTCTTGTTTTATTTTAGCTACCTCTTCTTCATTCACCACAACACCCCCATTTTCTAAATATTCCTTTAAAAAAGTTTTAATCGTAGGGATTACATCCTGCCAATCATCTGTATCTGCACTTTTAGTAAGTGTAATGAAATTGCTCGCTATAAATACACTTTTAATAAAAGGGAAGCTAAATAATTCTTTTGCCAAAGGAGAGGCAATCGCTAACCTTTCCTCGGCGATATCGATACTTTTTCCTGGATACAAAAGCTTGTTTGCGACAAACTTCATCGTTTCCGGATTGGGTGTCATTTCAGTATAAATGCTTACAATGGTATTGCCTGTAGTAATCATAGTTGCGCTTTTTGGTAAAATTGAATACAAAAATAATCAAAAATGAGGGTCAATAAGGCGTTTGCCGCAATCTAGCCTATATTTTTCCGATATCGACAAGGGTAAAACCTATGGAATGATGCTCAATTTGGCATAATTAAGCATAATCTTCTTTTCGCCGTTTTTATCAAATAGGATTAATGCAATTGGGTTGTGCGCGGAGCCTTCAATTTCTTTGATGACGCCAAACCCAAATTTTTGATGTTCTATCTTCATGCCTGCCTCTAAATCAGATGGGTCGGCAGCAGTAAAATTATCGGAAGGAATATGGTTTTTATTCAATGTGCTTGGAGGCGCTACCGGCATATAGCTCGGTTTGCTTGGCTTGTTGTCGGAATTTAATTTAGGCTTAGGCTCACTCCATCCTTTGGTATTGCCACCATGCATACGATCATAAGCATTACCCCAGCCGGAGCTTTGGTTACGCGCGCCACCACCTGCACTTGATTTGTCAATTTTATCCTCGGGCATCTCCTCAATAAAACGGCTTGGATCATTTTGTACTAATTGTCCAAAACGATACCTCGAATTTGCATGGCTCAACCATAAATGTCTTTTTGCACGGGTCACCGCTACATAAAACAATCTCCTTTCTTCTTCCAACTCCTCTCGGGTATTTACACTCATTCCACTTGGGAATAAGGTTTCTTCTAAACCCACCACAAACACACAGGCAAATTCTAAACCTTTCGCTGCGTGCACCGTCATTAATTTTACAGAATCTGCTTCATTTTTATCATTATCTGCATCCGTGATTAAAGTAATTTGTTGCAGGTAGGCGCCTAACCCCTTATCGCCTTGTTCATCATCTTCATTGCTTGGACTTTCGGTCCACTCTTTAATGGAGTTCAATAACTCTTGTATATTTTCATAACGCGCTAAACCTTCGGTCGATTTATCATTAAATAATTCTTTGACGATATTGGTATGCTTACCCACTTGCACTGCAACATCATAAGCATTGTGCTTCGTGAGTTGATTTTGAAAATATTTGATCATGGTCACAAACTCCTCAATTGCAGTGAGTGTGCCCGCTTTAAATCCAAAAGCTTTTGCTTTTTCTAATACTTCGTAAAAAGTAATATTTTGTTCACTCGCAATCACCAAACATTTTTCAACCGTCGTTTTTCCAATGCCTCTTGCAGGATAATTAATAATTCTTTTTAATCCTTCTTCGTCTTTGGTGTTTGCAATTATTCTTAAGTAAGCAATATAATCCTTGATTTCCTTTCTTTGATAAAAGCTAAGCCCACCGTATATCTTATAAGGGATACCAGTGCGTCTAAGGCTTTCCTCGAAGGATCTACTCTGTGCATTCGTGCGATATAAAATGGCGAAGTCATTATTATAAAAATGATTTCTTAATTTATTTTCTTGAATTGCATCCGCAACAAATTTTCCTTCCTCGTTATCGGTCATGGTTCTAACCAACTTAATTTTTTCACCTTCCTCATTTTCAGTCCACAAATTTTTTGGAATTTGTCCCTGGTTATTTTTTATTACATGATTAGCAACTTCTAAGATGGATGCACTGCTGCGATAGTTTTGTTCCAGCTTTACTAATTTAACATCATCGTAATCTTTTTGGAACTGTAAAATATTTTCAATAGTAGCGCCTCTAAAACTATAAATACTTTGTGCGTCATCACCCACCACACAAATATTTTCATGTACCGCGGCTAATAGTTTTGCAATTTGATACTGTACCGGATTGGTATCCTGATACTCATCAATTAATAAATATTTAAACTTGTGTTGGTATTTGTGAAGCACTTCGGGATAATCGCCTAATAGTTCGTGCATTTTAAACAACAGATCATCAAAATCCATCGCGCCATTTTTAAAACAACGTGCTACATAGGAAGCATAAATTTCACCAATCGCTGGACGCTTTGATCTTGCATCCTCTTGTTGAATCATGGTGTTGGAATTGTATTCTACTGGACCAATCAATGCATTTTTTGCGGAAGAAATACGGTTATGTACAATATTCGGCTTGTAGTGTTTGTCATCCAAGCCCATATCATTAATGACTGCTTTTAACACCGATCTAGAATCGTCTGTATCATAGATGGTAAAGCTTTGTGGGTAACCCAACTTACTGGCTTCTGCACGAAGCAATCTTGCAAATACACTATGAAAAGTGCCAATATATAAATTGCGTGCTTCTGTATTACCTAAGGTTTTTTCGACACGCTCCTTCATTTCCTTAGCGGCCTTATTCGTAAAAGTAAGGGCCAATATATTAAAAGAATCTACGCCACTATTCATTAAGTGTGCAATCCTACTCGTTAATACTTTTGTTTTACCGCTGCCCGCGCCAGCAATAATCATTAATGGGCCATTCATATGGGTGACGGCCTCTTTTTGCTGTTCATTTAAACCTTGTAAATACGCTTGCATCATTCAAAGATACGACGAGTTCCTACATTTATGGAAGATGGGGAAAAACAAAAACAAATTAAAAACCCCCGCACCGAAAAAGTACAGGGGTTAAATATTGAAAATAATATATGAAAACCGCTTTCTACTAAAAGCTTATTCCATATTTAATTATTTCGTTTCTAATAATTTAAAGAATTGATCTAATTGAGGTAAGATTACAATTCTAGTTCTGCGATTAGCCGCTCTGTTTGCAGCAGAATTATTTTCAGCTACAGGAACATATTCTCCTCTTCCAGCTGCAGTCATGCGCTTTGGATCAATACCATATTTTTCTTGTAATAATCTAACAATCGTAGTTGCACGCTTAACACTTAAATCCCAGTTGTCTTCCATCAAATTGTCTGATCCTAATAATTGCTTAGAATCAGTATGTCCTTCCACCATGAATTCTATATTTGGCTGTGCTGCTAATACTTTAGCAACCTTACCTAATACCACTGTTGCTTTATCTGTGATTGAGAAACTACCACTCTTAAATAATAATTTATCAGAGATGTCAACATATACGACTCCTTTTTCAACTTTAATATTAATATCACCATCGCTCAAATCACCAATGGCTCCTTTTAAATTCATCACCAATGCCATGTTCATTGAATCCTTACGTGCCATAGATCCTTGTAAAGTTTGAATATAAGAATCCTTCGCGCCAATATTTTCTAATGATTTTTTTATGCTCTCTGCTTGTGCACCTGATACTACAGACATATCTTGTAGTTGGTTTAAAACCACATTGTTATTTTTCTTTAAAAACTCAATTTGTTTATTTAAGTCATCAATAGTAGACTGCATTGTTTTTGAAACAAAATTTGATTTGTCAGTTTCGTTTTTTGCTTTTGCAGCTTGATCTTGTGCATCACGGTATTTACCTTGTAATTCAGCATAAGCACCATTTAATTGACCGTACTTTGCTTCTGCTTCCTGTAATTTTTTAGGGCTAACGCAAGAATAAGCACCAAGACTAATAATAGCAAGCGCTAAAAAAATTCTACTTTTCATACTGTATCTGTTTTTATTAATTTATATAATTTAGCCAATGGCCAATACAAAAATAAGCATATAGTTTAGAGTCCAAAAACTATTTTGAAATTTCAGCATTTTCTTAACATTCAATATCGCCCGTAATGCTGTATTCTGGCACAAATCCTTTAAAATCCTTAAAAAAGTCGATTATTTTTCTTTTATCAGCCCGTTCGTCGTCGGATAAATAGAAGGGTTCAGTAAAGACGACGGTTCTATTAAAAAAGTCCAAGGCCACCATGACCACTGGCACGTTTGCTTTTTTTGCAATATGGTAAAATCCAGAGCGTAATTTGTACACCTTCTTTCTAGTTCCTTCGGGCGATAAGGCCAAATGAAAAGTTTCTTTTTCATTAAATATTTTCACCACCTGCTCTACAAAATTATTATTTTTAGACCGGTCCACTGGGTAACAGCCCAGGTAGTGTAGGATCCAACTAAAAGGAGGAACAAAAAGCTCTTTTTTGCCTAAAAATCGAATAAATTCAAAATGCATTTTTTTTCTAACGGCCAATCCTAAAAAAAAATCAGTACTATGGGTGTGCGGGGCAACAATATAAACCGCCTTTTTCAGTTCAAAAGGGAATCTTCCTTTTGTTTTCCATCCCTTTACTGTGAAAAACCACCAAGCAATTAGTTGTTGCATAAATTATAACTTAAAATGATTCTACCTCCAATCCTGCAGGCTACAAAATATTTAATTTTTTGACAACCCAATAAATAAAATGCGATAACAAAATAAAGATACTTCATCTTGGTTATTATAAATAGGATTAATATCAGATAATTTATCTTTTCTCCACCAAAATAGCGTTGTTGATTGGGTCTACTTTTTCTGCATTGAATTGTTGCACCAGTAATTTTGGTGGGGATGCACTTAGGGTATTTTTTTCATACCAGCGATCATAGTATTTAAGTAAAATTGCAAATGCAGCAATAATATTATTCTCATTTAAAAATTGCACCGCATTTTTAGTTTCTAATCCGCCTAATCTTTTTTGTATTCTTACTGTGGCATCAATTAATAGTTGCACATCATAACCGCCATAGCCCTGTACAATAAAATTTAATCTTTCTTCAAAAGGAATAATAATAAAATGACAAACACTATTCCGCATTTGTGCAAAAAAGGAGGTAGGGATCATTACAAGACCAATACGTTGGCTTTCATCTTCGACCCAAAACGGTTCATTGGTTTTATTATTAAAAAGCGCAGCTGCTAATTTATTTTCAAACATTTCCTGTGAAGGTTGTGCCGCTTGTCCAATGGCGCCAAATGCAGATCCTTTATGATTGGCCAATCCTTCTAAGTCAATGACCGCAATATTTCTTTGTTGTAATGCGTGTAAAATTTCTGTTTTTCCTGAACCTGTAAATCCCCCCAACACTTTGATGGGATATTCCTTAACAAATTGATTTAATACCCAATTTCGATATGCTTTGTAACCACCGGTTAGCTGATATACCTTGTAACCATATAAGTCTAATAACCAGGCTACGGCTGCGCTTCGCATGCCACCCCTCCAGCAATGCACAATAATAGCGGGCTTTGTTGTATTCGCTCCTTGTTGTTTTTCGCTGACCCATTTTTCAACTGTTTCAATCATGGGAAGTAGCTTGGTTCCAAAAAGCGGTAAGCCAACTTTTATCGCCGCCTCCCTGCTTTGTTTTTTATAAGTAGTACCAATAATAGCACGTTCTTCATTCGTAAATAAAGGAAGATTTAAAGCCGATACAATATGTGCATGATTAAATTCGCCGGGGCTTCGAACATCAATAATGAGTGAATGAGGCGCTTGAGTTATAAACCCAACCATATCTATTTTTTGTACCGCCATATTTATAAAGTTAATTGCTTTATAGCAGTTTCAAGTGCTTCTACAGAAAAAATTGTAAACGGCGGTTTGATATAATTAAATTGACTTGCTTCATTTAATGCAGCACTTAATTTAAAATCAGTTTGATCATAACAAAGTGCCCATTTTTTTTCCTGCCAAATTTTTCCCAATAATATTTGTTCGGTTTGTCCCGGGGTGGGTACTAGTATTAATTTTTTTTCAAATGGAATTAATTCCATGAGTGTTGTATACCCGCCTCTGCAAATGATATACTCAGCTCGATTAATTTCCTTTACTAAGTCGGCGCCTGACAAATGCGGATACTTAGTTGCATTTTCATTTTGTTGAAATGCTTCCTTTACTTTAGGCGTGCCCGCTACCACCGTAAATTTTAAATGTAATTGGTTACCCTTGGTCCATAATAAATTTTCAAGTAGGGTTCGTTGTGGTTCCGGGCCAGATACAATTCCTAAAAATGAAATCGGTTCTTGATGCGTAGCAATCTCTTTATGATCGTATTGTTTTAATCTTGACAAACATCCCATATACCAAATAGGGATATTGGGTTTTAATTTTGTATTGGCTAAAATACCCGATAAATTATTTTCACCTTCCATGTCTGGAATCCAACATGCACTGAATCTTTTGAACCAAGCATATTGTATTTTTTGGAAACCAGGGGTGGCCCAAGCATAAGGCATTTGAAAATTAAGTTGGTGCGTTATAAATACACTAGGCACATTATTATGATAAAAACCAAATCGATTATCGGAAATGATCATATCAAACTGCAGTTCCTTTTGTTTTTTTTGTAACCAGCGATATTCATGATAAATGCTGTAAATAATTTTGGGTATTTGAAAAAAAATTGCCCAGGGTAAAAGGGCGCCTATTTTTGCATATTTTATTCGGTAGCCCCTTAACTGCAAAAAATGAGCATTGGGCAAGGCTTCGCGTAGGATAGCTTCATGGTATCCTTCGGTGGCGATATATATTTGATAATTCAATTTTTCTAAAGCCTGAATCAGGGGAATACACCGAGTGGCGTGTCCCAAACCCCAATCAATGGGTGATATACAAATTTTGGCCTTATTCATAAAGCACTAATTTAGTCATTATTATACATGTATAAAATGTAAATTTGGTTACCGGAAAAGGCCTTCAATAAAGCTGGCACTACCACCCGTAAACAAAGAATCATATGCCCTTACTGTCAAAAGATAAATCTATTGCACTATACGCTGCCCTTGTATCCTTTGGTACCTATGTATTTATTTTTGGTTTCAGAAAATCATTTACGGTTTGCACTTTTGATGGACTTAGCTTTGGCCCCATTGCATTTAAGACGGCGCTTGTGATTAGTCAAATGTTAGGTTATTTATTAGCCAAGTTTTATGGTATTAAATTTATTTCAGGATTACAAAAAGTAAATCGCTATAAAATTATTTTTTTACTCACCGGTGTTGCTTGGATGGCTTGGTTGTTATTTGCTATTGTACCTGCACCTTATAATGTTATCTTTTTATTTTTAAATGGATTCCCGTTGGGCATGTTATGGGGCGTTGTTTTTTCCTATGTAGAAGGACGCAAAAGCACCGATTTTATTGGTGCTGCATTAGCGGTGAGTTTTATCTTTTCCTCCGGTTGGGTAAAGTCAGTCGGTGCTTGGTTAATGGCCCAATATCATATTACCGAATTTTGGATTCCCTTTTTTACTGGACTGGTATTCGCAGTTCCATTAATTATTTGTGTGTATGGTTTAGAAAAAGTACCGCCACCTTCTGCAGAAGATGAAGCTCTCAGAACCAAGCGCATACCTATGACTGCATTAGATCGTAAGCAATTATTAAAACAATATTTACCAGGCATTATCGCTTTTGTAGCGATTTATTTATTCGCTACTATCTTCAGAGATATACGAGATAATTTTTCAGCAGATATGTGGAAGGAAATGGGCTATGGTTCAAAGCCAGCAATTTTCACCCAAACCGAAATCCCCATCACTATTTTTATTTTAGTGATCATTGGCGCGGTTGTTTTTATTAAAAATAGTTTTAAGGCCTTAATGGTCGCACATATTTTTATTTTGTTGGGCTTTATATTAGCAGGTGTTTCCACCTATTATTTTACACAACAATTATTAGACCCTTTTTGGTGGATGATTTGGGTAGGGCTTGGGCTATACTTGGTTTACATACCCTTCAATTCCATTTTCTTTGATCGATTGATAGCTGCTTTTTCCATGAAGGGCAATGCGGGTTTCTTTATTTATGTGGCCGACGCGGTGGGCTATGTGGGAAGCGTAAGCGTTATGCTTATGAAAGAAGGCATGAGTTTACAAATAAAGTGGACCCAGTTTTTTTCACAAAGTGTAATGATACTTTCCTTCGTTGGTGTTTTTATCACACTTTACGCGATGTATTATTTTTTCTCCAAGGCCAAAACCACACCGTTAATACAATAACGTAAGCCAGTCGGTGGCGGTCCATCTTCAAACACATGTCCTAAATGTGCTTTACATTTTCCGCATTGCACTTCGGTCCGTGTCATACCGTGGGTATTATCAGGTGTATATATAATGGCACCTTTGGCAATTGGATCAAAAAAACTAGGCCAACCACAACCGCTATCAAACTTGGTATCGCTTTTAAATAAGGGATTACCACAGGCAACACAATGATAAGTACCTACTTCCTTAGAGGTTTCAAAAGGACTTGTGAAAGGACGCTCGGTCCCTTTTTGTCTAGCAACAGCATAAACCTCAGGCGATAATATTTGCTTCCAAACACTATCAGGGACAACGACCTTTTCCTTATTGGTGGTAGAATAATAAATGTTTTTAGACATGGTATTGTTTTTTGTATTGGCTTTATTGCTGGTTTGTGAACAAGCGGTTTGACTGATCAATAGTAATAAAAAAAGTAATTTATACATAGACGTGATTGTAGTTACAAAAATACTAACAAGCATTCAGATAAATTGTTTAGTTTTTTCGTTTTTGTTGACTAAAATTTTAGGCGAGTTGTGTATATTTGTTGGCACCCTAACTATTTAGCATGTTCAATTTAATCTTATTCGGCCCCCCCGGTAGCGGCAAGGGCACTCAAAGTGAAAACATTATTGCAGCGTTTGGCTTAAAACATCTTTCTACTGGCAATTTATTAAGATCTGAAATAACGCATCAAACCCCTTTGGGATTAGAAGCAAAAAACTTCATGGATCAGGGTCAATTAGTACCGGATGCGGTGGTGATTGGCATGGTGGGTAATTTTATAGATGCAAATCCAGGAGCAACCGGTTTTTTATTTGATGGCTTCCCAAGAACTGCTGCACAATGTGTTGCATTGGATGCTTTATTAAAGGAAAAGTCAAGTGAAATTAATATCGTATTGGCATTAGAAGTGGCCGAAGAGGAATTGGTAAAAAGATTATTAGGACGAGGTGCTACATCGGGTCGTAGTGATGATACGAATGAAACCGTTATTCGTGCTCGAATTCAGGAATACCATGATAAAACTGCAGCAGTTGAAAAGTACTATGCGCAGTTTGATAAAGTAGTATCTATAAAAGGGGAGGGTACGGTAGAAAGCATTTATGCGGATTTGAAAAAAGAAATAGACGCAAGAATTTAATTCATTGTATTATATAAGTAACAAAAAAGGAGTCCCGATTTATCGGGACTCCTTTTTTATTGCAAAGCGCTTCATACGCTAATCCATTTTAAATATTCAATCCCCCACAAGTACTAATTACTTGACCTGTGATATAACTACTTAAATCACTTGCTAAAAATAAAGTGGTGTTGGCGATTTCTTCTGCTTTACCAAAACGACCTAAAGGTATTTTATCCAAAAAGGCTTTCCCTGCTTCCCCTTCATTTAAATAATGGGTCATATCTGTTTCCACAAATCCAGGGGCAATGGCATTACATCTAATATTACGGCTACCTAATTCAAGAGCGATTGATTTAGTAAAACCAATAATGCCCGCTTTGCTTGCAGCGTAACTACTTTGCCCCGCATTACCACGAATACCAATAATAGAACTCATATTAATAATACTTCCAGATTTTGCTTTCATCATGGGTCTAATGACTTGTTTAGTCATATTGAAAACACTTTTTAGATTCGTGTTCATCACTTCATCCCACTGATCTGCAGTCATTCTTAATAATAAGTTATCCTTTGAAATTCCCGCATTATTTACACAAATATCAATCGCACCAAATTCAGCTAATACTGTATTGACGAAAGTTTCACATGCTACAAAATCACCTGCGTTGGTTTGATAAGCTTTTGCTTTTACGCCAAGGCTTATTATTTCTTGTTCAAGTGCAACAGCTTTTTCAGCGCTACTATCACTTACGTAAGTAAATGCAATATTTGCTCCTTGTTCTGCTAATTTTAATGCGATTGCTGCACCAATGCCACGTGCCGCACCGGTTACAATTGCTACTTTTCCTGTTAATAGTTTCATGCGCTTTTATTTTTAATCAACCAATAACTATGAATAATTAATATACTCACATTTACAAAGATAACGGGTTTGATCATTAAAATAAAACCGTATCCTATCCATAATATGCAACCCAACATATTCACTATTCTTAATCTGCGCATGTCCTGAATGGTAAATGATAATAATACCAATGCGGTTGCTACCCAACCCAATATTTCAGTCATGTATTTATTTTATAACGTCTGATTCACTTTTTTTATTTCTTCAATAAAATGACGTTCATTAGATAATCTAGGCACTTTATGTTGTCCGCCTAATTTCCCCTTTTGTTTTAACCAAGTATGAAAACATCCTTTTTTAACGCTAGTAATTTGAGGCATGCCTAATGCAATATCTTTATGGCGCTTTGCTTCATAGTCGCTATTGGCTGCTTTTAAATTATTATCAAGGGCAATAGTAAAAGCGTGTAAATCCGCAGGTTCGTTTTCAAATTCAATTAGCCATTCATGCGCACCTGAAGTATTGTCAGACATATATATTGGGGCTGCAGTATATTCTCTGATAGCAACACCAAAGCTAGCACAGGCCTCACTCATGGCTTTATCACTATTATCTGCAATTAATTCTTCCCCAAATGCATTTATAAATTGTTTTAACCTACCACTCACTTTAATTCGGTAAGGCGCAATATTAGTAAATTGAATCGTGTCTCCTACTAAGTAGCGCCACAATCCACCATTGGTACTAATCACAATTGCATAATTTTTTCCCACGACCACTTTATTTAATCCAACAGTCAAGGGCTGCTCCTTACCATATTCTTCAATAGGCATGAATTCATAAAAAATGCCATGTTCCAAAAACAATAACATGCCTTCTTCTTTAACATTATCCTGCGCTGCAAAAAAACCTTCACTTGCATTATATATTTCTAAATAATTACAATCAGCACCAATAATTTTTTTAAACTGTTCTTTGTAAGGGGTAAAGGAGACACCACCATGTATATATAATTCAAAATTTGGCCATACTTCTTTAATTGATTTTTTCCCCGTCAGCTCAAGAATTCTTTTTAACAACACCAGTGTCCAGGTTGGAACACCTGCGATGGAAGTGACATCTTCGTTAATGGTACTTTGCGCTAAGCTTTCAATCTTTGCTTCCCACTCATCCATTAATGCAATGGACAACTCGGGTGTGCGAATTAAGCCAGCCCAAAAAGGAGAGTTTTGTAATAACACAGCACTTAAATCGCCATATTGAATATCTTCTTTAATGGGATGCACTTGATGACTTCCTCCAATAATCAAGCCCTTACCCGTAAGTAAATCACTTTCAGGCATTGCTTTGTAATACAATGCCAATACATCTTTTGATCCTTGAAAATGATTGTCCTGAATGCTTTCTTCGGTTAGGGGAATAAACTTACTTTTCTCGCTGGTCGTTCCGCTACTTTTAGCAAACCATTTTACGGGGGTATTCCATAATACAGAATCCTCGCCCTCCATGACTTGGTCAATATAGGGTTTCATATCATGGTACTCATGAATAGGCACTGTTTGTTTAAATGTTCGAATGTTGAAGATATTTGCAAACTGGTACTTTCTTCCAAACTGCGTGTATTGGCCGTGGGTAATTAAATCTTGTAATACCTCACGCTGCGCTGCAATGGGGTTATTTACCCAATGCTCGATATGCCAGTAACGGAAACGAGCCAATCTTGACAGTGCGGGGCTGAAAATCTTCATAGCTGTGTCACAATATACACTATACGCTTTAATAAATTAAGTAATAAGGGCAGCTTTAGTAGGGAAGCTTTGGGACTTTTATTTAGGTTTATTACCCATCTCAATAATCCAATCCTTGCGTTTTAATTCAAAGTTGGTTCCTAAATACAATCGGCGCACTTGTTCATCATCTGCTAACTCTTCAGCGCTACCATGTTTAAATATTTTTCCTTCAATTAATAAATAAGCACGATCGCAAATGGATAATGTTTCATTCACATTATGATCCGTTATTAAAATACCAATGTCTTTTAATTTTAATCGAGCTACGACAGATTGAATATCTTCAACAGCGATAGGATCTACGCCAGCAAAGGGTTCGTCTAATAAAATAAATTTAGGATCCACCGATAATGCGCGTGCAATTTCGGTACGACGACGTTCGCCACCGCTTAAACTATCTCCAAAATTATTTCGGACCTGGTGTAAATTAAATTCATCTAAAAGAGATTCTAATTTATGTTCTCTTTCGCCTTTTGTTAATTTGGTCATTTCTAAAACAGCCATAATATTATCAGCGACTGATAATTTTCGAAACACACTTGCTTCCTGTGGTAAATAACCCAGGCCCATTTGTGCACGTTTATACATAGGGAGCTTGGTAATATCTTCATCATTTAAAAAGACGCGGCCTTCATCGGGTGCAATTAATCCTACGACCATATAAAAAGTAGTCGTTTTTCCGGCCCCATTCGGTCCCAATAGTCCTACAATCTCCCCTTGCTTTACCGAAATACTCACATTGTCCACTACTTTGCGGCCCTTATATTGTTTAATTAATTTGTCAGTATGTATAGCGAGTATCACGATGTATATTTATACAAAAATAAGGGGAAATATAGGATTTGACTCATTGGAAACTAATATTAACTATTTTTGTACACTATGCAGGTAATTGAACATTTAGCAAAAGCAAAAGACACCCTAGTATCCTTTGAAGTATTACCCCCTTTAAAAGGAAAAACCATCGCTTACATTTATGAGCACTTAGATCCACTGATGGAGTTTAAGCCTTCTTGGATTAATGTCACCTATCATCGAAGCGAAACGATTATTCGCACTAACGCAGCTGGTGTGGAGGAAAAAGTAGATGTACGTAAACGCCCGGGTACCGTAGGAATTTGTGCGGCAATTATGAATCATTATAATGTAGATGCAGTGCCGCATATTATTTGTGGTGGATTTTCAAAAAGAGAAACGGAAGATGCATTAATTGATTTACAATTTTTAGGTATTGATAATGTATTGGTATTAAGAGGAGATGCAGAGAAAGGACAAAAAACTTTTGTGCCGGAACACAATGGGAACAAACAAGCCATTGAATTATTAAAGCAAGTCGTTGGATTAAATAATGGTATCTATTTGGATAAGGATATTATTAATGGTAGTAAGAGTAATTTTTGTATGGGCGTTTCGGGCTATCCAGAAAAACATTTTGAAGCGCCAAGTATGGAATTTGATTTACAAAAAGCAAAAGAAAAGGTAGATGCGGGTGCACAATATATCATGACACAAATGTTTTTTGATAATAAAAAATATTTTGAATATGTGGATGCTTGCAGAAGCATTGGCATTAATGTTCCCATCATACCGGGCTTAAAACCCATCACCAATAAAAAGCAGTTGACTATTTTACCTAATATTTTTTATGTAGATATACCGTCTGATTTATCTAATGCAATGTTGGCTGCCACTACCGATGAGGCTTGTGAGCAGGTAGGAACAGAATGGTTGATACAACAAAGTAAGGAGTTAAAAGCCGCTGGCGTACCGGTATTACACTACTACACTTTAGGAAAACCAAAAGTGGTGAAAGATGTAGTTGCTGCTGTATTTTAGTAAAATAGTCTTACACAACTAATTCAAAGCGCCTTAATTAAGGCGCTTTTTTATTGCTGGTATTGACCAAAAAATCATTGAACTGTTCAATACTTAAATTTTTGGCAATAATTTTTTTACTTGCATCAAGTAAATAAAAGGTAGGCGTTTTAAAAACATCGTATAATTGACGAATGGTGGTAGGTTTGCCTTGTTGAATTTCTTTATTTAAATCAGCTTCGGTTTGGTAAGCATGTATCCAACCTGCTAATTTATTTTCTTTTATAAAAGTTTTCCAACCTGCTAATTCTTTAAAATTAATGTTGACTGAAAGTATTTTTACATTTAGCTTGCTCCAAATAGCTTTATAAAAAGAATCCACTCTTGGAATCTCCACTTTACAGTGGCTGCAAGTAGGGTCCCAAAATGCAACAAAAGTATAAGGAGAAACGATATCGTATAAAGATATTTTTTTATCATTTATATCATTGATAACTAATGGGGGCGCGGCTAAACCAAGTTGGTTGGCCATCATACTATACGCGCGCTCAGTGATTGATTTTTTTGAAGCCTCGTTCAATAAAACAGTATCCCCTTTAGCAAAAAAGTTTTGATAAATATGTAGGAACACTTTGTCCTGACCCATGAACTCAGGGCTTATATATTTATTCGTAAATTTAAAAAGTAAAAATGGATAAATTTCATTTCCGGTTTTTGCAACGGTTAACATGTATTGTACTTCCTCAATAATTGAATCCGGTTCACGGGGAACATAATTTTTAAAATAATCATCAAGCTTAGCTTCAAAAAAGGGTGTTCTTACTAATCGGTTATCATTGAACACGACATTATCCCAAAAGTGATTTTTTACATAATAAAAAGGATAGGTAGAATCCGCTTTGCCATTCACTATTGGAATCGCTGGCGCATCAGGGCGTTGCATTACATTTAAAAAATAAGCAGTCATCGAATTCGGCTGCCCCTTCATAATTGCTTGGCGGTTATCGTTCAACTCTTTTTTCTTGTCGTTGTATTTATTGACCAGTGTTGTTGAATCACCTGCATTGATTGCTGATTTGAATGCTTTTTCAATCTCACCTAACTGCGCACCAATGTCATTCATCGATTTCGAATAATTTTTAAAAATTTCATTTTCTTTCGATCCAATAATAGTAACATCTGTTAAATTGGTGGTGTCTGCAATAATTTTAAATTTTTGATTTTCATCCACCAAAAAATCAAATAAGATGGCATATTTGGGTGATACCACAAAATAGATCCCCGGTGTCAATTTTTTAGAAGACTCAAAAACACCCTCACTTTTGTCATTTAAGATAGCAGAATCGGCAAGTACACGAGAGTTGCCATAGTTCGTACCAATATATATTTTGGTGTTTTGGTATGGTTTTAGGCTAATCTGTATGCTGTGGCCTTGAGCATTTACTGCTGGCTTATTAACAACAGCACTCGTTTTGCTTTTGGTAATTAGCTTTTTGGTTTGTGCAATGCAAAAACTTGGTAAAAACACAAATAATAGGATCGCTTTTTTAATGCTCATTTTATTAAAGTCAGGTTATTTAAAAATTGCTGTAAAAATAAGCGTTTATCAATAAAACTAATCACAATTAAAATTCAGTTTTACCCTTATTTTAATCCATGGGTATTACCTTTGTTCTCGTGAGAAAAAAGAAAGAAGCCCCCTTATTAGAAAACGTCCTTATTGAAGATTATGCAGCCGAAGGAAAATCACTGGCAAGGGTGAATGGCAAAGTAATTTTTGTGGAAGGAGCTGTACCTGGTGATGTGGTGGATGTGCAACTCCAAAAAAACAAAGCCGATTGGGGAGAGGGTTTTGTTAAAAAATTTCATACCTATTCCGACATTAGAGTAAAACCCTTTTGTTCGCATTTTGGTGTTTGCGGCGGATGTCAATGGCAGATGTTGCCCTATGAACAGCAGTTGGTGTACAAACACAAACAAGTATTTGATAATTTAACGCGCATTGCTAAAATACCTTTACCAGTTATCCCACCCATATTGGGGGCCAAGGAAACGCAAGGGTATCGTAATAAAGTAGAATATACATTTGCGACTGAAAAATTTATACCCTTTGAGGAGTTCAAAGCAATGAAGGCTGCGGGGCTTGAACCTACCAAATCCATTGGTGCAGGTGGTTTTCATGCAAGAGGTTTTTTTGAAAAAGTGGTGGAGATCGATACCTGTTACTTACAATCCGAGCCTACCAATGAAATTAGAAAAACAGCAGTTCAGTTTGCTATTGAAAATGAAATGCCTTTTTATAATATTAAACAACACCAAGGTTGGCTTCGTAATATGTTTATTCGCAATACCACCAAAGGGGAGTGGATGGTGAATATTATATTAGGATATGATGGCGGAGAAAAAAGAGAAGCATTACTTAATTTGATCTTGAAAAAATTTCCTCAAATCACTACACTATTATATACCATCAACGAAAAGCGAAATGATAGTATGCAGGATTTAGTGCCACAAGTATATTTTGGCACGGGTTATATCACAGAAGCTTTAGAAAATTTTGATTTTAAAATTAGCCCTAAATCTTTTTTTCAAACCAATTCAAAACAAGCCGAAAGCTTATACCAAGTAACGCGCAACTTTGCTGAATTGACTGGTAAGGAAGTGGTGTATGATTTATATTGTGGCACAGGTAGTATTGGTATTTTTTGCAGCAAAGAAGCTAAAAAAATAATTGGAGTGGAAGTAGTCGCCGATGCGATTGAAGATGCGAAGGAAAATGCACGCATTAATAATTTAGCACATACTGCTTTTTTTGCAGGGGATGTTATTGATATTTGTGATGATGTATTTTTTGATACCCATGGCAAACCAGATGTGATCATTACAGATCCACCGCGCGCAGGTATGCACGATAAATTAGTCAAAAAATTATTAGAGATTCAGGCACCATTAATTGTATATGTAAGTTGTAATCCTGCAACTCAAGCGCGTGACTTATCTTTGTTGGGTGAAAAATATACGGTAACTAAAATACAACCGGTGGATATGTTTCCGCATACCTTACATATTGAAAACGTAGTACAATTAAAACGTACCGATTTATTATAAAATATATTACGAATGAATCAATTTAGGCCCACCCGATTTGAAGTATTACCGACCATCATTAAAAATTTATTAATTATTAATGGGTTGGTTTTTTTAGCTCAAAATACATTTGGCGGCCCCGCAAGTAGTTTTTCCATCGAAGATTATTTTGCATTACACGCCTGGCAAAGTGAATTGTATCAACCATGGCAGCTAATTACCCATATGTTTTTGCACGGCGACTTTGGCCATATTTTAGGAAACATGTTTGCCCTTTGGATGTTTGGTTCTATTCTTGAAAATGTATGGGGACCCAAACGCTTTTTATTATTTTATTTTTTATGTGGTTTGGGTGCAGCAGTGATACACTTGCTCATTTTATCCTATGAGTTTATACCCTTAAGTAATGAGTATCAAAATTTGCTCACTTTAAGTAAATCCAATTCGCCAGGTTTTGCAGATGCTGTAATAAAATATGCGCAAGCACACCGTATCCCATTGACGCGCATATTAAGTGATAATAAAGTGAGCTTGTCTACACCAGGCTTAGCACCTGAATTAATGGATTTAATAACCACTTATTATAATAAAACAATCAACACAGCTACCTTAGGCGCAAGCGGCGCCGTGTTTGGCATATTGATCGCGTTTGTATATTTATTTCCCAATACCTATATCTATATTTATTTTTTATTCCCTATCAAAGCAAAATGGTTGGGTATTTTATATTTTGCTTTTGAATTATATAAAGCGTTAGAAAATTCAGCGGGTGATAATGTAGCAAGGTGGGCCCATGTGGGTGGCGCTATTGTAGGTTTTGTGTTGGTGTATTTATGGAAAAAGAAAGGGAACTCCTATTTGTAATCGTTGATTAAATAAGCAGTATATGCAACAAGGTCCAAATCAAAAACCGCTATTAGGTGCTGACAATAATGCATTAGTCGCTTTGTTGGCTATCAATTTGGTCGCCTATGTTATGTTGGGATTTTTTAAAGTGATCTATTTTTTAGATGGCACCCCTATTGAATTATTTTATAAAAATATATTCCATTTATTTACAGTGCCCACCAGCGGTGATCAATGGCTTACAAAAATTTGGAGCTTATTTACATTTAATTGGATACACGAGGGCTTTTGGGAACTGTTTACCAATATGATTTGGTTAACTGTATTTGGATATGTGTTACAGATGAATCAATCTAATAAGCATTTGTTTCCTATTTATTTTTATGCTGGCTTAATGGGTGGCCTTTCCTACATAATGTTGTCCTTTGGTGTTGGCGCAAATTTTATTTCCTTTCCATTAATGGGTGCCAGCATGAGCGTAAGTGCGGTAGCCATTGCCAGCACTTTAATTGCGCCTCGATTTAAACTTTTAGCCAATATTGGCAATGGCGTTCCTTTATGGATACTAACTGTGATCTATTTTACATTACAAATTGGACTACTAACAAAACACCAATTTGCCAATTCGCTTGTTGCAGTAACATCGGTTTTAACGGGCGTTGTTTATGTGTTGTTATTAAAAAAGGGAGTTGATTTAGGCAAATGGATGCATAATTTATTACATTGGTTAAACAAAAGTGCAGCACCAAAAACCAATGGCTAAAAAATCACGCATAAGACGCATCGGTAAAAAAATATTTTTAATAGTACAGTTACTGCTGACTTTTTTATTCCTATATCCATTATTTATAAAACCACTCCCATTGATTTGGATCAATGGGTTCTTAGGATTACTCGCACCTTATATTGTTATTGCACAACTACTTTTATTTATTTTTTGGTTGTTGGCAAAACCATCCCTATCACTCATTCCCTTGTTTACCTTAGCCATCGGCTGGGAAACCCTATTTTCCTTGGTGGCATGGCATCCGGGTATGAATATGGCACAAAAAAAGAAAGATAATATATGTCGTGTGATTAGCTGGAATGTCAAAGGGTTTAATGGTAATCAGGCAACAAGCACCTTAAAATTACGCACACAGGATATTGCGTATTCCATTCAAAAATGGAATCCTGATATTATATGTATGCAGGAGTACAACACGAATGATCGGCCTAATGACATTGCCAATCACGCTACTTATTTCAATAAGAATTATCCATATAATTATTTTTCCAAGGATATTCAGATTGCCGAAAAATCTTATTTCTTAGGTTGTATTATTTTTTCAAAGTATCCGATTATAAAAGCACAACGCATTCCCTATACCAATCAGGAATCCTTGATTTATGTTGATTTGTTAAGAGGAGATGATACCATTCGTGTTTTTACTACGCACTTGGCTTCTTATCGATTTAAACAGAATGATTTTATGGCCTTAGAAGCAACCGCTCAGGCGAATAGTATTGATATTAGTGGCAAAAAGGGGGTGCTTCGAAAAATGCGAACTGCTTTTGTAGAACGTGCAGTGCAAGCGCAAATAGTTAAAAAATATTTAGATGAAAGTCCCTATCCGAGCATCATCACAGGCGACTTTAATGATGTACCGAGCTCCTATACCTACAAAACAATTAGGGGTGATTGGTCCGATTCTTTTTTAGAAAAGGGTTTTGGTATTGGTGCTTCTTATTTGGGTATTTCACCAACCCTTCGCATTGATTATATCTTATCTAATGCTTCTTGGAAAACAAAAGGCTGGGAATCATTGGATGAAAACTTAAGTGATCATCATATGATCATGGCCGACCTGCAATTGATTAAGAATTAACCTTAATTATTTATTGAAAATAAAATATCTTTGAGGCAATACTAATTATGCCACTCAAGCTATACAACTCACTAACACGTCAAAAGGAAGTTTTTGAACCATTAAATGCACCTAATGTAGGAATGTATGTTTGTGGACCTACCGTAAGTGGTGAAAGTCATTTGGGGCATGCGCGTCCGTTCATCACTTTTGATGTGGTGTATCGCTTTTTAATGCATCTAGGCTATAAGGTGCGCTATGTAAGAAATATAACAGATGCAGGACATTTTGAAGAAGAAGGAAAGGTGGCTGATGATAAGATAGCTTCAAAAGCAATATTAGAAAAATTGGAACCTATGGAACTCGTGCAAAAATATACGCACTTGTATCATTGGGCCATGGATCAGTTTAATAATTTACCGCCAAGTATCGAGCCGACTGCGACCGGGCATATTATTGAACAAATCGAAATGATTAAAAAAATTATGCAGGATGGGTATGCATATGAAGCGAATGGCTCTGTTTACTTTGATGTTTTAAAATACAACGAGGACTATTCCAAAAAAAATCAACCCTATGGTATTTTGAGTGGTCGTAATTTGGAAGACCAATTGGATACCACGCGTGAGTTAGATAATCAAGATGAGAAAAAAAATAAAGTTGATTTTGCTTTATGGAAAAAAGCACCTGTAGAACATATTATGCGTTGGCAAAGCCCTTGGGGCGAAGGATTTCCGGGTTGGCACATTGAATGTTCGGCAATGGCTACAAAGTATTTAGGTAAAAAGTTTGATATACATGGAGGTGGTATGGATTTACAATTTCCACACCATGAATGTGAGATTGCGCAAAGCACCGTATGCAATCATGAAATTCCTGCACGTTATTGGATGCATAATAATATGATTACGATCAATGGTCGTAAAATGGGTAAGAGTTATAACAATGTAATTAAGTTAAGTGAATTATTTTCTGGAAATCATCATGAGCTAACGCAAGCTTATACGCCCATGACGGTTCGCTTTTTTATATTACAAAGCCAATACAGGGGTACGCTTGATTTTAGTAATGAAGCTTTACAAGCTTCTGAAAAAGCGTTGCGTCGTTTGATGGAAGCCTATGAGTGGTTAAAGGCGCAAAGTTTTGTTGGAGGCGCAACGGCTAAGGACGACAATTTGGAAACACAAGTAAACACCTGGTTGAAGGAACTTACCGAGTTTATGGAAGATGATTTTAATACTGCAAAAGTGGTCGCTAATTTATTTGAAATTATTCCTACCATTAATTCACTAAAGGACAAACACATATCGATAGATGCATTATCCGGGGCTACTTGGATATTTGCGCAGGAACAACTTACCTTATTCATTGAAAATATTTTAGGTTTAAAAGTGGACGCAGGGGCCAATCGCCAACAATTAAACAGCGTGATTCAGTTGTTGATTGAAATAAGAAAAGATGCCAAAGCGCGAAAGGACTTTGCCACCAGCGATAAAATTAGAAATCAATTAACGGACATGGGTATTCAGCTCAAGGATGAAAAGGATGGAGAGATGAGCTATACTTTTGTTTAGTGATCACAGTCATCCGCGTGTGCATGGTTATGCATACGACAGCTTTTATGATTATTTATATGTGCAATAATGATAAAAAATGCTGCAGGAAATAATAAAATTAAATCCCAATCTCGAAATAGCATTCTGCTTAACATTAATCCAATCCCGATGGTAAATAAAATGATGGGTCTGTAGGAGTGATGGTGTTTTTTGTAACCGTGGTATAATGAATAAGCACCAATGCCAAAAGAAAGTAAGATCATGCCTAATTCAAATTGGACATTGTGTAAAATGTTGATTCCGAGTAGTGGCAAACTGCTAAAAAACAAAGGGAGTAAAGCGCAATGAATGGCACAAGCCAAAGAGGCTCCAATTCCAACTGCGTCCCAATTCCAATTTTTAAACATAGCACAAAGATAATCCAATGTTGTTATATTAGCACAACCTGTCTCTGTTCCTCTAAAATAATATTACCTTTGTCGAGTAAAAATACAATAACGGGCATTGTCCTATTTTGTATGGTTACTGCGAACTTGATTAAATAGTTAACTATGTCTACAAAAACGAAATTCTATCTTTTATTTTTCACCATTTTATTACTCGCCTTTTATTATTTTGTATTTAGGGGTACCGACAATTGGAAAGTAAAAATGCCTGTATTAAGTTATGTGCAACCTTTTAGTTTTACCAACCAGGATGGGGCGGCGGTTACCGATAAAAATTTATTGAATAAAATAACCGTAGTAGAATATTTTTTTACGACCTGTAAAGGCATTTGTCCAAAGTTGAATACAAATATGAAGCAGGTGTATGAGATATATAAAAAAGAGCCTGACTTTCAAATTCTATCACATACCTGTAATCCAGATACAGACTCGGTTTCGGTACTAAAGCATTATTCAGATTCCTTACAAGTGAATACAGAAAAATGGATTTTTTTAACAGGACGCAAGGATAGTTTGTATCAAATGGCGCGCGGCTCTTATTTATTAGATGACCCCAAAAACAATGTTGAAAAAATAGAGGATCAATTTATTCATACCCAATATTTTGCCTTAGTGGACCGACAAGGAAAAGTGCGAGGTAAAATTTATGATGGACTTAAAGTATTGGAAGTAGAGCAATTAAAACAAGATATATCTAAACTATTAAAAGAATAAGCAATGATATTTGTAACCGGTGCAAGTGGTCTTGTGGGTTCACATTTAATAAAGTCATTGCTTGCCAAAGACAAACAAGTCGTTGCTTTATATCGTCAAACCATTCCTAGTTTTGAAGGTGCAGAAAAAGTAAACTGGATATTAGGGGATATTTTAGATGTGGTTTCATTAGCAAAAGCCATGCAAGGGGTGACGCAAGTATATCATTGTGCAGCCATTGTTTCATTTGCCCCCAAGGACCAACAAAAAATGTTAATCGCCAATAAGGAAGGCACTGCGAATGTGGTGAATGCCTGTTTAGAACATAAAATACAAAAACTTGTTTATGTAAGTTCGGTGGCAGCGTTAGGTCGTATTCGTATTGGAACGCCTATTGATGAAACTATGAATTGGACTGCTGAATCAAGTAATAGTGAATATGGAAAAACCAAGTATTTGGCAGAGATGGAAGTATGGCGCGGTATGGCTGAAGGATTAAATGTAGCCATTGTAAATCCAGTGATCATTTTAGGCGCAGGAGATTGGACCAAAGGATCTTCGGGCATTTTCAAATCAGCGTATGAAGCATTTCCATGGTTTACCACTGGTGTGAGCGGTTTTGTAGATGTAATGGATGTGGTGGATGTAATGCAATTATTAATGGATAGCACAATTACAAGTGAACGATATATTGTTAGCGCTGAAAATGTGCAATACCAATATATTTTTAGTTTAATCGCACAAGCATTTAACAAGCGTCCTCCTTATCGACGTGTAACACCATTGCTAACAGCCATCGTATGGCGCTTAGAAGCAATCAAAGGTTTGATTACAGGGAAGTCACCTTTATTAACCAAGGAAACAGCAGCTACAGCGCAAGCAGTAGTCCATTTTGATAACACGAAACTATTAAAAGCTTTTCCTGATTTTAAATATCGTCCCTTACCCGAGAGTATTACGCGTATTAGTAAAGAAATGAAAGCGCTGTATCATTTAAGTGACTAGGGAGAATTGGGATTGGATTTAAATAGCAAACATTTATTCCATCACCTTCTTCCATAATTCAGGGATGCGTTTTATCCAAACAATTTCTCTTTTCTTAATGCCAGCATCTTCCGCGGGGAATCCCATATAAACTTTATTGCCAGCCAAACTACCTGTAACGCCTGAATGACCTAATACAGTGGCATTTTCACCAATCGTTATTGTTTTAGTCACCCCAACTTGACCCCATAAAGTCACTCCTGACTTTATTTGAACCCCACCTGCAATGGCAACCCCTGCTGCAAACAAACAGTTGGCTTCAATTTGGGTATCATGACCAATATGTACCATATTGTCAATTTTGGTGCCTCTTCCCACAATAGTATCACCGCTCACCCCGCGATCAATAGTACATCCGGCGCCAATTTCCACCTTATCCTGAATGACCACCCTGCCGCAGCTGAGTAGTTTTTTATACCAATCCTGGCGGTCCTTTTTTGTATTATAATAAAAAGCGTCACTTCCAATCACCGTATTGGCTTGAATAATTACTTCATCCCCAATAACGGTATCTGATAAAATAGAAACACTCGGATGCAACACACAATTTTTACCAATGGTTACATTGGGTCCAATAAAAACATGAGGCATGATTATGGTTCCTTCTCCTATAATTGCATCATCACTTATTGCTTTTGCACAAGGAATAAATGGCTTAAAGTGTTTTACAATTTTTAAATAAGCTTCAAATGGATCAGTACAAAATAACAAAGCCTTTCCTTCGGGCACTATTACATTTTTATCATTAATAATTATACAACTTGCTTCGCTGTTTAAACAAGTAGCATAGTATTTTGGATGATCAACAAACACAATATCACCTAATTCAACCTGATGAATTTCATTCACGCCAGTAATTTCTAAGTGTTGATTACCGATAATTTCAGCATTGGTTAATTTGGATAACCATGCAACAGAAACGGGTGTAAGTAG
>SXGR01388414.1_pt1 | contig 36220 bp, 30 predicted proteins | sample 3174711 | NCBI WGS metagenome assembly SXGR01 (sample SAMN11356860, study PRJNA531348) | freshwater metagenome | isolation source: freshwater sample F1-60 | place: China: Fuxian Lake, Yuxi | collected 2017-12-25 | reverse complement strand
GTCGCGACCGATCACCGGATCGAGCTTTTCTTGCCGCGCAAGTTTTGTGAGATTGCGAGAATATTTTTCGAGTGCTTGGTATTTGGCTTCCGGTTCTGGCGAATCCACCTTTTGATTTCCGCGAATTTCCGCGAGCACCTTCAAAGTTTTTTCATGCGTCACACCTTCCTCCGCGAGTGCGACTTTTGCAGGGGATTCGACTCCGAGCAAACCGAGCAACAAGTGTTCGGTAGAGATATATTCGTCACCGAATCGCGTCGCTTCTTTTTCTGCATTGCGGAACACACGCATCAAAGATGTTGCGACGCGAAGTTGCGTTGTCTCGCTTTCAAAGTTTGCAGCAGGAAGTCGACCGATCGCGTTTTTAATCGTTTTGCGGAAAGCATCGACATCAACGCCGATTTTTTTACAAATAGAAACGATTACCCCGTCGTCTTGGGCAAGAAGTCCTGAAAGTAAATGCAAAGGATGGAGCTCGTCATTACCTGCATCAAAAGCGACGTTTTGTGCGGCATCAATAGCCTCGCGGGATTTTGTGGTGAAATTGTTGGGTACCATTGGCATAGGATTAGCACTCTCTAGTATTGAGTGCTAATTGTATTGTTCTACGAGACGGAGAAGATGTCAAGAAGTGGTCCTCTGTACTAGGCGCAGTCGGCACATTTTTGTAGCGCAGGGTATCCGCGAACACTCAGGGGGGACGTAAGCGAGAGCACAATAATTTTGTAATCGGGACAGCGCAGTGTTCGCGGATACCCTGCGCTACAAAAATGTGCCGCGTACTGGTTTGGGCCGTGGATTTTATATAAGCATACGCTCGGCCTGCGGGGGCCGCCAAGCATGGCGGCCTGGCCGAGCGAAATGTAGATTCTTCCTTGTTCCGCAGAGTGTGCTTCGCACCTTTTAAAAAATCCCAGACCGGAATGGCTGGGATTGGTCGTTACGCTTTGCGTGCGGGGGCCTCGAGAGGTTCGGTGAGGAATGGTTCTGTGCTCGCGGCATCCTCCGCTTCCATCTCCGATATCCTCGTTTCGATGGGCGAGAGCTCTGCATCACGCTTTTGTATGACCTCTTCTCGCAATGAGAGAAGCCTTCGGTACTCCGTCAGTTTTGGATCTTCTACCTGTGTTTGTGAGGTCGACATGTCCGATGCATTTTCTGCTATGCGTAGCTTGCTCGTCAGAATCGTTTCTTCTTTGTGTCGTCTCCACACCGTTATAGGCCCCTCAAGTATCATCGTCCAGATTAGAGATGTTACAGAGGCAAGACTCGAACCCGTTTTGTTGAGTGGTTGCACAAAAAAAGAAACAATGTACTCGAAAAGGTCCAGAAATCCAAGGATCAGTTTAACGAGAAGCGCACAGAGGAGAGACAAGCACTTGATCGGTAGCACGATCGTGGTGAAGAGTGGTGTAATGGGCCAGGCAAAGGCTTTCACGCTCAAATATTCTTTTCGTTCTCCCGGGAGATAGTCATCCACTAATAGATCCGGTCCCGTGAGCCCTCGACGATGCCGCTCTTTTTTCAATTCTTCCGGTGGCGTTCGTTTTATCTTTGCCCATGTTGCTCCAGGAAAAAGTACCCACGCAAGCACACGATTTTTTCGATCGTCGACGTGCCAGCTCCACCACATCAGTCTGCCGAGCCAGGAACCGATTTGGAGATACGTGAGACTCGTCAACATGACGAGAGCTATGGACATGAGTATTGTGCTGAGCATGTTTTCTCCTCGGCCGAAGTGAAATGTACTATCGTGTGTCGACACCTTTGCATACTGTATCGTGTATGTCAATGTGTATGTATGCGTGTTGAATTCGTGGGAGTACCAATTGATGCTATAACTCATGCGGGAGCGACGGAGAAGATCGCTGGTTTTTTGGATGGATCAACATCGCATCTTGTGACAACGCCGAATCCTGAGATGGTGGTCGCTGCTCGTCGAGATCCGGCTTTTTTACATGCTCTTCGTGGTGCTGATCTTGCGGTGGCTGATGGGTTTGGATTGATTGTAGTTTCAAAAATTTTAGGGAAACCTTTATCAGAACGAATCGCTGGTGCGGATCTTTTTTTGGATGTTTGTCGACTGGCTGCTGAGAAACACAAGAGCATCTTTTTACTCGGAGGAGGGGAGGGGGTTGCAAAGAAAACTGCTGAAGTTTTGCGAAAACGATTTCCTGAACTTCGGATTGTTGGTGCGGAGAGTGGGGGAATCGTTGATAAAAAAAGTGATACTCCGCAGATTGAGTCGGGTGCGCAGGCACGGCTGATCGCCGCTGCGCCGGATATTTTGTTTGTTGCTTTTGGTCACGGCGTGCAGGAGAAATGGATCGTTGCGCATATAGGACGGATACCATCGGTTCGTGTAGCGATGGGTGTTGGTGGCACTTTTGATTTTCTTTCTGGTCGCGTGCGTCGCGCGCCTGCATGGATGCGCGCGACTGGTCTCGAATGGCTGTGGCGACTTGCGCTCGAGCCGCGCAGAATCGGACGGATTTGGAACGCCGTGATCGTTTTTCCTTATCTAGCCTTATTTTCCAAAAACTGATACGCTCATTGCGTATGGTACGTGTCCGATTTGCCCCGTCGCCGACCGGTTTTTTGCATATCGGCGGACTTCGTACAGCACTCTATAACGAACTGTTCGCCTTGCATAATGGAGGTGTCTTTGTGTTGCGTATCGAAGATACTGATCGCGCGCGATACGTTGATGGTGCGGTGGAAAATTTGTTGCGCACGCTCGAATGGGCAGGAATTCATCCTACAGAAGGACCGTATCTTGATGCGAGCGGTGCAATTCAGGAACGAGGGGAGTATGGACCGTACGTACAATCTGCACGACTCAATATCTATCGCGAACATTCAGAAAAACTTTTAGCGAGCGGAAAAGCGTATCGTTGTTTTTGTACGCCGGAACGTCTTGAAGAAGTCAAAGCAGGACAAGCGGCAGCGAAGATTCCTGTGATGTACGACCGACATTGTCGAAAACTTTCCGCAAGTGATGTGGACGCTCGCGTTGCTGAAGGAAAATCGTGGGTGGTGCGACTACGCGTGCCTGATTCTGGTACAACTACTTTTATTGACGCGATTCGCGGTGAAGTATCTTTTGAAAATGCGCTGATCGACGATCAGGTGCTCATGAAATCCGACGGATTTCCGACATACCATCTCGCGAATGTGGTGGATGATCACCTCATGGAAATTTCACATGTGATTCGTGGGGAAGAGTGGCTACCATCAACACCAAAACACGTGCTGTTGTATCAAGCATTCGGTTGGGAACCGCCGACGTTCGGGCATCTCCCGCTGCTTTTAAACGCGGATCGGTCGAAGTTATCGAAGCGACAAGGTGATGTTGCTGTTGAAGATTATCAAAAGAAAGGTTATCTCCCCGAAGCGATCGTGAATTTTGTGGCGCTGCTTGGATGGAATCCGACAGGGGACCGCGAGGTGTATACGAAAGGGGAGCTCGCTGCGGAGTTTGCACTTGAAAAAGTGAACAGGGGAGGCGCGGTATTTAACATCGACAAACTGGACTGGATGAATCGGGAGTATCTGAAAGAAATGCCTGCAGAAAAACTTGCGCTGCGCGCCGAACCGTTCTACGCAGACGCGGGGACTGTCCCCAGGGGGGGGCTGTCCCCCTTAGAACGAGATGTACTTACAAAAGCCGTCTCTCTCGAACAACGCCGTGTCAGTACACTCACAGAATTTCCTGAAGCAACAGCGTTTCTCTTTACGGAGACCCTCGCGTACGATCCCGTGCTACTCGTTGGGAAAAAATCTGATGCTGCCACTGCGAAGTCACGACTAGAAGGACTTCGAGATTTTCTTTCAGGACTGCCAAATGAAACGTACGCTGACGCAAAGATGCTCGAATCGCACACTGTCGCACATGTTGCCAGCCAAGGATGGTCGAACGCAGAGTCGCTGTGGCCGCTCCGTGTCGCGCTCACGGGGCGTGCGATGTCACCGAATCCGTTTGAAGTTGCGTGGGCGCTTGGCAAAGAGAAAACACTTACAAGAATCGCACAGGCATTACAATTGCTCGCATGAATACTCGCTCTCCATCATCGCTGCTCGTGGGATGTGCGTTGATCGCCACACTTTCGGTGTTTCCATGCGTTGCATACGGAGCGACCACGCAATCTTTGAGCAACATTAAGCAACAGATCACTGATTTAAATGAGGACGTAAAGGATAAGCGACAAGCACTCAAGGAATTGCAGCAAAAACAAGAGCGGTATCGTCAGTTGATTGCGGAGAAAAAAGAAACTTCTGCAACGCTACAAGAACAAATCGCACAGGCGGAGAACGGGATTGCAAAGACACAGCTGGACATCGAGATCGCACAAACCGAACTAAAGGCGTTACGGCTCGAGATCGGTGTTATCGACGACAAAATGCGTGAGCAGGAATTGCAAATGGAGAAGGAGCGGCAACTGCTCGGCGCGCTCGCACGACGATTATACACTTCGAACTTCAAGAGAAGCACATTTGATGTGTTGATTGCACACAACACGATCTCTGCTTTTTTTGACCGACTACAAGCGATCACCGATCTTGAAACGGGTGTGCAAAAAACACTCGCATCGATCCGTGACGCAAAGACAGCGCTCGAAGCTGAAAAAAAGGAACGTGACGCAAAGCGTCTTGCGATGGAAGAAAATGAGCGCCAGCTTGAAACCGCGAAGCGTGAACTCGAAGATGACCGCACGCTTAAGGACTCACTACTCACAGAAACAAAAGCATCAGAGCTGGAATATCGGTATCGACTTGCAGAACTGAAACAGGAACAGAATCAAGCAGATTCTGAAATTACGTATCTTGAAAATGCTTTGCGTGAAAAATTGAGTATCGCAGACCAACTCCGCGGCGTAGACTCGGTTCTTTCGTGGCCTGTTGATGCAAATCGTGGTCTTTCAACGCGGTTTCATGATCCAGAGTATCCGTTTCGATACGTTTTTGAACATCCTGGAATTGATATTCGTGCCTATCAAGGTACGCCAGCACGCGCTGCTGCTGCGGGGGTAGTCGCGCGCGCAAAGAACGCGGGGATGGGGTACAGTTACGTGATGCTGATTCACAATAACGATGTTTCGACGGTCTACGGTCATTTGTCACGTATCATCGTCAAGGAAAACACATTCGTCGAACGTGGAGAGATTATCGGCTACTCCGGTGGGATGCCGGGAACGCCCGGCGCAGGGCCACTCACCACAGGACCACATCTCCATTTTGAAACACGACTGAAGGGGATTCCGGTCGACCCACTCCGATTTCTCGTAACATTATGAAAGAGGTAACAAAAATAATGCTCGTCGCGGTGGTCGGTTTTCTCATTGCGTTCACGATGAGTGTGCTTATGATGTACGCGGGGTATACACATCAGAGTGTATTTGCTGTTGTTGGTTTGCGGAAATAAAAAGATTTGTCCGATGGCCGTTGGAACGACTCAGTGAGAGGAGGGGAGTGTTCCACTTCCCTCTTGTTATAATTATTTCAAGAATTTTTTGATGACGCGCCAGTGTGTAACAAAAGAACCCGTCGTACTCTCCTCTTGAAAAGACCACCTCTACCCTCTCGTATTCGTGACAAACAAAAAAGCTGCCCCGAGAGTGGTTCTGGGCAGCGAGAGGTTAGTGTGCAAGTATTTTTTCAGCTTCACGTCCACTGACACGATCTTTTTTTTCAAGAATTGTTGCGAGAGCGTCCAGTACTCGATGATGCTTGCGAACGAGCGCTTGCGCCCGCGCATAACATAAGTTGAGGATGTTTGCTTCTTGTGGAGAGATGTCGCGATCGAACATGTGGTCGACACATTTTGTAAAATCGATCGACGGCGCATCGCTCGTATCGAGATTCCAGGGGCACTGTCTGGCGGAGGTACTTTCTTGCGCGATGATTTTTTTTATGAAAACCCTCGCGACACCAAGATCTATTTCCGCGCTGTTACTCATGAAGTAACCGTAAGCGAGTGCTTCTGCAGCGAGACCAGCGAGAGCGATCGAGACATATTCCCAACAGTCCTGCGGGCTCGGTTTCGTTCTCGTGTGCTCCGTAAGTACCAAACCATCGATTTTTTGACCACCATCTTCGAACTCTTCTTTGTGGACGGTGATCATGAGGATTTTTGTAACGCAACGAGACGCGTGGGATACAACTGCATGTCCAGCTTCGTGAACGGCCACGCGTGTCCGCGGATCGTTTGCAAACGCGTGCGGGAGATAAACCCGCACACGCGGCTTGCGGGAGGGGAGGAGATGTCTTCCCCTCTGCCATAGCCTGACAACGAGTGTTGTTACTCTGACCCACCACGCATACACTTTTGCTTTGATTGCTTGCATGATATCCTCCTCTGCGCATGAAAAGATCGACCCGTTACGGTAGCACTTTGAGGCCTGTAAAGTCAACAGGGAAGTGGTCGAAACCCTCCTTATAATGCGTCGTACAATATATCTTAGGCGACACATGATATGGGTATGCGCGGCGTTGCGCGTTGTTCGCCCATCGGCCTTATTCAGGACATTTGTTGTTGAGATTTTTCATACGCGCATCTTACTAAAATTCAGTCGGCGTTTGAAGAATTTTTAGTATTTTTGAAATTTGTTTTATGAGATATATTCTTTGGTACCTGGTACCAATTTTGGGGCTAAATTTAGCTAAGATTAGCCAAATTTAAGAAAAAATAAGCTCACATCTTTGTGGTACCTGGTACCACAAAGATGTGGACACAATTAAAACGGCCCCCCGACGAATATCAGAGGGCCTTGGTTGTGTCGTTAGGTTGCGAGTTTCCTCGGACCGAAGACGCCGAGCAAATGCTCGAGACCCACAGTCTCTTTCTCGAGGAGCAGCTTGGCGAGCGCCTCGAGAAGCGGACGCTTCTCTTGAACGAGCTTCGTCACCTCCGATTCGCACACTTCGAGAATCCGTCGCTGCTCCGCATCGAGCTTCGCGGCGGTTGCCTCGCTGTAGTTATTCGCGCCGCTATCGAAACCGAAGCCATAGCCCTGCTTCTTTGCGAAGCTTCCAGGGCCAAGACCTTGACCCATACCGAACTCTTTCACCATGCGTTCCGCGATCCCGCTTGCGTTGTCGAGATCGTTACTCGCACCGGTGGTGTAGTTGTCCTCGCCGAGAAGAAGTTTCTCGGCGGCGCGACCACCGAGCCCCACCTTGATGTCGGCGAGAAGTTCGGACCGCGTTTTGAGCACGACATCCTCAGGCGGCAGGAACCAGGTGATCCCGAGCGCCATGCCACGAGGGATGATCGTTACGCGGTGCGGGGAAAACGCTTCTGGTGTGAACCACCCGACGAGCGCGTGCCCTGCTTCGTGCCACGCAAGGATTTCCCTGGTCTTTGGAGAGAGCACAGCGCTCTTTCGCTCCGGACCCATGAACACCTTTTCCTTGGCGCACTCGATGTCCTCCATATCGATCGCCTTCTTGTCAAGCTTTGCTGCGCCGAGCGCCGCTTCGTTCAAGAGCTTCGCGAGGTCCGCACCCACGAGTCCTGGGGTCCCACGCGCGATCACGGAGAGATCGACGTCGGGTGCGAGCGGTTTATTCCGCGCATGTACCTTGAGAATCGCCTCGCGACCCCTTACGTCTGGCGGCGGAACGACCACCATGCGGTCGAACCGCCCCGACCGCGTGAGGGCGGGATCGAGCGTCTCCGGTCGGTTGGTCGCAGCCATGACGATGATCTCCTCGTTCTGGGCGAATCCGTCCATCTCGACGAGGATCTGGTTGAGGGTCTGTTCCATCTCGGTGTGACCACCGATCCCGGTGAGACCGCTGCGCTTCTTGCCGACCGCATCGATCTCGTCGATGAACACGATGCAAGGCATGTTTTTCTTCGCGTTACCGAACAGGTCGCGTACGCGTGCGGCGCCAGTACCGACGAACATCTCGACGAATTCCGACGCGCTGCCCGCGAAGAATGGGACGCCAGCTTCACCAGCGACCGCACGCGCGAGGAGCGTCTTGCCGTTACCGGGCGGGCCGACGAGTAACACACCCTTGGGGATGCGCCCGCCGAGCGTTGCGAATTTTTTCGGATCCTTGAGGCAGGTCACGAGATCGCGACACTCTTCGACCGCCTCGTCGACACCAGCCACATCGGCGAAGGTTGTTTTTACTCCGTCCTGCAATTTCGCTTTGTGCTCCGAGTGCGACTTGATCGCGCCGTTCGGACCAGCATTCTTGATCGAACGCATGACGAAGAACAAGAAGACCAGCGGAATGCCGAACTTTAGCACGAAGTAGATGATCCCATTGTAATCCGACGGCTCGCGCTCTTCGTAGGGCACGTGCTTGTTGTGCAGTGTTCGCAGGAGCTCCTCTTTTTCGGTGACGTAGGAGTTGACTCCCGTGCCACGCGTCGTCTCGCCGTGGAGCTTGTTTCCAACGATTATCACCTTTGTGATTTCACCATTCTCCACTTTGGAGACGAACTCGCTCGCCGGAATATCGACGTCCTTCGGAGAGCGTGGCATTGTGAGAACCATCATGGCGAGAAGCACGCCGAGCATCGCCAACCACAAAAAGAGCAACTTTTTTTTCATCGGTGCCTCCACCTTGTATAGGCAAAATAACCTTAACCAGGCATTGCGATACTTGCAAGGGTAACTTGCAAGGGTAAAAAGAGAGATTATGAGCAGGCCCTTAGTTTTTACTTGATGTAGCGTCCTTAAAACGGAAGAAAATGCGCTCTTTGTAGCGAAGATCTATGTATTCGAGACTTGGCTTTTTTGCGCCAATTTTTTCTTTGAGAACGATACCGAGTCGTTCCGCCTGGACATCAAATGCGGTAGCGGTTGCGAGAAGAATGCGCCAATCCCCCGCCATGTCCGCTTCTACTGTCTCTGACGACTCCTGTACATGAAACCAACGCACTGCACTTCCTGCGATGTCAGGCAGCCGGACATGTGCTTGGAGGATGGTGTGCATCGTTGCTGTGGTGAACATCGCCTTGCCTGGGACGGCCTCTTGTTTTTCGCCCTCTTCACCAATGATCAGCGGGAATGGATTGGTTTTTGGTGGTGGGGGTTGCGGGACCTGAGCGGGGGGAGGGACAGTCCCCTTTGGGGACAGTCCCTCAACTTCGACCGTTTCCGCGCCGAGCCCGAGCACAGGCACTGCAGCCACGCCTGGCGGAAGGTCGCCTAGTGATGCGATTTCTTTGTCGACGAGTTCGCGAACCACTGACCCCGATTCATCAAGCGCAAATAATCTGTTATTCCAACTGAGTGCTGCACGTGTGGTTTTTTCGTAGACTTCGACCTCAAGAGTGTTCGGTAATTTTTTCCTAATCGTGATGCTGTCGAGATATACCTTGCTGCCGATGTCTGCGAGCGCTTTCGTTTTATCAAAAACGAGAATATTTGCGCGTGGAAAAATGAGAAAACTCGCGCCACGTAAATGTTGATCAACTCCCGCACGCACCGCATCAGCAGGGGGCCCGCTCACGCCGTTCACCTCAACGCTGGTGATGAGGAACGCTGGTCCCCACAACGCGTACCACACCGCGCCGATCGTGATGATGGCGGCGAGTGTCGCAAAAAATAATGGTCGGCGATCATGTCCGTTGTGTTGGACACGATGTTGTGCGGTTTTTTGGCGGTTAAACAACGGATTACCATAACGTGCGCGATGGAAATCGCGGATCGTTCTTCGCGGATGCTGAGCTGATCGCCATGGTTTATGCATACCCCGTTAGAGGCCCGTGCCAAAAAAATCCTTAAGGATTTTTTTGAGATTGAGCGACAGTATTTCTAGTAAATGGGTCTTCATACTATTGAATCTCATACTTCTGCGGCAGGCCTCTAACGGGGCATACTTATGGCACGAGCACGCGCGGCGTGAGTGGATTGATGCGTGTGACGATTTCATAGTTGATGGTACCGATCGCTGTCGCAAGGTCTTCGGCAGTGAGCGTTTCTTTCTTTTGTCGTCCGATCATCACAACATCATCTTCAACACGAATACCTGGAATATCTGTGACATCGACTACGCACATGTTCATACAGATGCGACCGAGTACCTTTGCACGTCTGCCGCGCACAAGTGCATGACCGATCGATGCGAACCGGCGGTCGAAACCATCCCAGTAACCGACCGGAATCACTGCAATTTTTGAATCGCGGGTCAGTCGTTCGGTGAGGCCGTAACTCACTGACGCACCTTTGGGGAGCGTTTTTACTTGCGCGATGAGCGTTTTCCACGACAGCGCAGGGTGTAGTGTAATTTTTTTTCCAGAATTTGCGACCGACACTCGCGTTTCTTTTGATGGCCATAGTCCGTAGAGCGCGATCCCTGCGCGCACCATGGTGAAATATGTTTGCGGGTACAAAAGTGCGGCTGCGCTGCACGCGGTGTGTTTTTCTTTTGATACGATTCCTTCCATCTCGAACGCACGCACCATCGCGTTGAATCGGTTGAGTTGACTCATTGCATACGAATGATCGGTCGTGTCTTCGATGTTCGCGTAGTGCGTCGACATTCCTTCAACGATAATATGTTTATTTTTCCGTAGTGCTTTCGCGAACGATACAATATTTGCAGCAAGAATCCCCTGCCGCGATGTTCCTGTTTCTAATTTCAGATGAATTTTCGTCGGCGTTTTTGTGGTGGCTATGCGGTCGAGTTCGGCGATCGTTTCTTGGTTATATACCGTAAGACTGAAACCGGCTTTTACTGCACGCTTTAGATCGCCTTGTGGTGTGTAACCAAGTATCAGCACGGGTTTTTTATTTCCCGCAGCACGTATTTTTTCTGCTTCGTGAAGCGCATCAACACCGAACCAATCAACGGATGATCCGATCGCTCGCACTGTTTCCGCGATACCGTGGCCGTAGGCATTCGATTTCACCACTGCCATCAGTTTCACTTTTGCGCCAACAGTGCGTTTCAAAGTTGCTGCGTTATGTACGAGCGCTGAGCGAGAAACTTCAATCCAAGTTTTTCCATGCGATGTCGACATGCGTTTATGCGCGAGGTTTTCCGATCACCGTTCGTCCTCCCATATACGGAATGAGCACCGGAGGGATTGCGACCGTGCCATCGGCCTGCTGAAAATTTTCAAGGATGCAGATCAGCGTGCGTTGAATCGCGAATGCCGTGCCATTCAACATGTGCGCGTATTGTGTTTCGCCGTTCTTGCGACGCACGCGGATGTTTAACCGTCGTGCCTGCCAGTCAGTGCACGTGGAGCTGGAGTGCGTTTCGCGGTAGGTGCCTTGCGACGGCAGCCACGTTTCGATGTCGAATTTTCGCGCAGCAGGATCGCCGAGATCGCCGCTCACGATGCCGAGCACGCGGTGCGGAAGTCCAAGTCCTTGCATTAATTTTTCTTCGAGTGATACGAGCAGTTCGTGTTCTTTGTCAGAATTCTCCGGGAGCGTGTACGAAAACATCTCCAGTTTGTCGAACTGATGCACACGGAGGATGCCGCGCACGTCTTTGCCGTACGAACCGGCTTCGCGGCGGAAGCAGGTGGAGAACCCGACATAGCGATGCGGCAGCGCGTCTTCCTCGAAAGTTTCATCCATGTGCATACCACCGAGCGATTGCTCAGACGTTCCTGTGAGGAAAAGATTGTCCGCTCCGAGATGATACACTTCGTCACGACCGCGATCGAGATATCCCATGCCGCCCATCACTTTTTCGTTGACGAGCACTGGTGGAATCACTGGCACGAATCCTTCCGGCATTAGTGTTGCGAGCGCGTACTGTGCGAGTGCGAATTCGAGAAGCGCTGCTTCGTTTTTAAGAAATCCAAATCGCGCGCCAGAGATTTTTACTGCGCGTTCGGTGTCGATAAGGTCGTGCATCTCCCCTATCGCCATGTAGTCGCGTGGCTCGAAATCGAATTTCGTCGGTTCGCCGAATGTGCGCACGACAAAATTTTCGCTGTCGTCTTTGCCGACCGTGACATCTGGTCGTGGGAGGTTCGGAATCGTACGAAGGAGCGTCTCGAGTGATACCTCTGTTTCTTGTAGTCGTACCTCGAGTGCCTTGAACTTTTCTTTTATCACACGAACAGCCTCGATCATTTTTTGCCGCGCATCTTTCTCTTTCTCTCTCGCAATTTTTTCTGATTCGCGATTTTGTTCCGCTTTCAGCGCTTCACTTTCAGTGATCAGCTCGCGGCGTTCCTCGTCGAGTTTGAGAATCGCATCAACATCGATATCGATGTTCTTCGCTTTTGCGCCAGCGCGTACTGCTTCGGGGTTTTCTCTGATGAAATTGAGATCGAGCATACCTCGTATATACAAAAAATCAGTGGTGCCTTAACCAGCCTTAATGATGCCACTCCTACGTCGCATTGACAACAGGCTTATTTTCTGATAGTTTTGGCAGACTGTTCTCTCAAAATTGTCGTTTCACTCATGCTACAATGGAGGTACTATGCGCGACGTCCTCAAACTCCTCATTTCAGAGCTCAAACCGTATCGTAAGACGATCTTCGTCTGCACTTTGCTCGCCATGCTCGCGGCCGCATTCGATACGCTCGCGCCTGTTGCCTTGGGTCGCGGGTTCGATCTCGCTGGCAAGCACACGCCGTTCCTGTGGTATGGAAGCGCGCTTCTTGCGTGGTTTCTGATCCGTTTGGTCGGCGACCGTCTCCGCTCATACATCACCTACCGTGGTGAATGCGTTGCCTCGGAGGTTGGCGAGAACTACGTCAGTCGGACACTCACGGTCTTGCTCGATAAGCCGCTCTCGTTTCACTACGGCAAGCGCGGTCCGGAAATGGCAGAGAAGATGATGGACCTGCGCTACATGCTGGACAACGTGATCGGCGCGCTCGTGTTCGACCTCGTACCCGCGGTACTTGCAACTGTTGCGATGCTCAGTTATATCGCCACACTCGAGTGGCGGATCGCCATCGTTCTTACGGTAGCGGTCGTCAGTTTCGTGTGGTACACGTTTTCCATTACACCGCGCGCACTCGCGAACCAAAAGGCATGGAACGAAGCGCATCGCAAAGTGTCGAGTGCTGCGTGGGACGCGTTGAGGAATGTACTCGTCGTGAAGTCAACCTCGAACGAGCAGTTTGTTGGTACGGTGGTTGCCGAGCGCGTGCAACAGGTCAAACCGACGATGGAAAAAGATCTCTCGTTCGATCGTGAGCAGCGCGATGTACAAAACGTGATCATCGCACTCGGTTCGTCTGCCGCGGTTGCGATCGGTGTTGCGAATTTTCGGAACGGGACGTTCTCGTTCGGTCAGCTCACCACGATCATCGCTTATTCATTCACGGTGTTCGGGTACGTGAAGTTCTGTCAGTGGCAGGCACGCACGTTTCTCCGTCTCGTGAGCGGATACGATGCGGTCAAGGCGTTGCGTGATGAACCGGCTGAGGATTTCGCGAGCGGCGAAGCGAGAGAGATCACCGGTGATGTGGAGTTTAGTGACGTTCGTTTCCGCTACCGCGAGGATAAGTCAGCGCTTGAGGACATAAGTTTCTCGGTGCGACACGGCGAACGTGTGGCGATCGTCGGTGAATCCGGCGAAGGAAAGACCACGATGGTTGATCTTCTCGGTCGGTACTACATTCCGCAGTCGGGTGAGATTCTAATCGATGGACGTGATGCCCGCGAGATCAATCTTCGCTCGCTCCGTTCGCAGATGGCGTACGTGCCGCAGGACCTCACACTCTTTCACGAGAGTATCGGGTTCAACATTCGGTACGGCCGCCCTGACGCTTCGGACGAAGAGGTTCGTGAAGCGGCGCGGCTCGCGCATCTCGACGAATTCATCGACGGACTTCCTGAGAAGTACGACACTGTTGTCGGCGAACGCGGTATGAAGCTCTCCGGCGGCGAGCGACAGCGTGTCGCAATCGCGCGAGCATTCCTCCGCGATCCGAAGATCCTTGTGCTCGATGAGCCGACCGCACATCTCGACAGCAAAACCGAGGAGTACGTGCGGCAGTCGCTCGAGATGCTCATGTCTGGTCGTACGACCTTCGTAATCGCGCACCGTCTGCGTACAGTGATGGACGCGGATCAGATTCTTGTGCTCAAGGACGGTCGCATCGTCGAGTCCGGCACGCACGAGAGCCTCGTGCGTCGTGATGGGCCGTATGCCGCGCTTCTTCGCGCGCAAGGCGGTCTTAGTGGTCCGGGCGAATCTGCGGAGGCGCTTTCGGCGTAAATCAAATACCGGTCCGATGGCCATCGGACCGGTATTTTCTATGTGGGCGTATCTTGCATCTTCGCACAATTGTTGCTACGGTTTGCGCGCGCACTGCAACTCAACACCATGCGCATAAGGAGAAGATAATGGACACGAACCAACGACCTCGCGAAGTGCTTCCGACCGACGTGCAGCCCACGCGGTATCGCATATCGCTCACCCCAAACATCGATGCTGCAACCTTCAAAGGTACGGTGTTCGTCTACCTCGATGTGCACGCACGCACGTCGGAGATCGTCTTGAACGCTGTCGGACTCGAGATCTCAGCGAGTAGTGTTCTGGGCAGTGACGGCATGCAGGACGCGAGGGTCACGTACGACAAGGGTCGCGATCGTGCGATCATCGCATTCGATCGTCCGCTCGAAGCGGGCACGAACGCCATGTTGTCCATGGAGTTCACTGGCAGTCTGACGAACGCACTCACCGGTCTGTATCGCAGCGAGTACACACTCGCGGACGGCACGAAGGCGACGATGGTCACGACGCAGTTCGAGCCGGTTTCGGCGCGACGCTGTTTTCCGTGCTGGGACGAGCCGGACAAGAAGGCGGTGTTCGAGATCAACATGATCGTGCCGGAAAAGCTGACCGCGATCTCGAACGGTCGCATCGGTGCGGAAACGCTGCTCGGCGACGGCAAGGGTCTGAAGCTGGTGGAGTTCGAAGAGACGCCGATCATGTCGACGTACTTGCTCGCGTTCATCGTGGGCGATCTCCGTCACATCACTGCGACCACGCCCGACGGCATCGTCGTGCGCGGCTGGGCGACGCCTGGCAAAGAAACGCAGTGCCAATTCTCCGTCGATCTGACGGTGAAGGTGCTCGCGTACTTCGCCGAGTACTTCGGCACGCGCTACCCGCTGCCGAAGGTCGATCTGATCGCCATCCCCGACTTTCTGTTCGGCGCGATGGAGAACTGGGGCGCGATCACGTTTCGCGAAACCGCGCTCCTGATCGACCCCGTGAACTCGTCGCAGGCGGCGCGTCAACGCGTGGCGATCGTCGTCGCGCACGAGCTCGCGCATCAGTGGTTCGGCAACCTCGTCACCATGGAGTGGTGGAACGACCTCTGGCTGAACGAAAGTTTCGCAACCTGGATGGCTACCAAGGCGGTGCACTGCATTTACCCCGAATGGGACCTCTGGCCGCAGTTCGTTGCCGACGACATGGCGGGCGGGTTGCAGCTGGACGGCCTGCGCAATTCGCACCCGATCGACGTTGACATCGCGAAGGCCGAAGAGGTCGACGAGGTGTTTGATGCGATCAGCTATGACAAGGGTGGTTCCGTTCTGCGCATGCTCGAGCAGCACCTCACGGAACACACGTTCCGCGAAGGGTTGCGGCTGTACATGTCTCGGCACCAGTATGCGAACACTCGCGCGTCCGATCTCTGGAACGCACTTGGTGAAGCTGCCGGTGATCCACGTCTCGCGGAGATGATGCACACGTGGACGCGACAAACCGGCCACCCGACGATCACCGTGAGTGCCGAGCGCACGGCGGACGGGCACGCGGTCACCCTGCAGCAGACCAAGTTCTGTTACGTCGGCGTCGACCACGCCGATCCCACCTGCTGGGATATCCCAGTCGGGCTCGTTGCGGCAAATCGCGATGGATCCCGAGGAGCGGTGACGAACGAGCGGTTTAGTGGCAAGGGTCACAACGTTCGTCTCGTGCGTGATACGGCCGACGACGGCAACGACTGGATCCACGCAAACGCTGACCGCACCGGATTCTACCGCGTCAACTATGACGCAGCCGGGTGGAAGGCGCTCGTGAAAGCCGTCGCTGCCGGAAACGTGCTCACCACCGAAGAGCGGTTCGGGCTGCAGGATGACGCTTTCGCGCTGTCGCGGGCAGGCGTGACGTCGGTCATGACCTTCCTCGACATGGCGGCGGCGTTCCGGCACGAGCCGACGTACGCCGTGTGGTCCGGACTCGCCGGCAACCTCGCCGAGGTGTACGGCCTCATCGCGACCGATCCGTCGGCTGCCGAGGGGTTCAAAGGGTTTGGTCGCGAGCTGTTCGCTGATATCGTTGCGCGCGTCGGCTGGGATCGAAAACCAAGCGACACGCACGCAGACATCCTGCTGCGAAGTATCGTACTGCACGAGGCTGGTCGTTACGGTGACGCCGCCGTCATCGCCGAAGCTGGGAACCGTTTTGCGCGACTCGTAGACGGCGCCGTCTGCGATCCCGACATCCGTTCGGTGATCTACCGTTTGGCCGCAAGGACCGGTGGCGCGGCGGAGCACGACATCTTCACTGCGCGGTATCGCGCGGAAACGTTGCAGGAAGAAAAGTCGCGACTGTTCGCAGCACTTGCGAGTTTCGACTCCGAAGAGTTGCTCCAGCGCACGCTGGACTTCTCGCTCTCGTCGGATGTGCGAAGGCAGGACGCCTTCTACGGCATCTCCGGCGTCGCCACGCAGCCGCGCGGAATACTGCTCGCCTGGCGGTTCCTTCGGGAGCGATGGAGCGAGCTCGCGCAGATCTACGGCACCAACCCGAGCATGCTCGGCAGGTTCGTGCAGTACGGAACCGGTTCTCTGTCTACGCCGCAGGACCTTGCCGACGTACGCACGTTCTTCGCGGCACACCCGACGCCAGGGCTCACGAGAACGTTCGAGCAGTCGCTCGAGCGGATCACCATCAACATCGCCTGGCGCGAGAAGAACCTCGAGGATCTGCGGGATCGCTTCAGTGAAGGGACACTCGGCGCTGCCGTGTAACACACCTCTCGCACTCGAATGAGAAAAAATATTCGAGTGCGTTTTTATATATCCACACAAAAAAAAGAAAGCCCTGCTCCACACGTCCGAAACGGAACGTGAGAGCAGGACTTGTGGCACAAGGACGCCGTTTCTAGGCGAAGACGCGACGCAACGTGTCGAGGTACACCTTCGCTCCGTCGGGCTTGAGGCCCTTGGCAGCGAAGTGTTTGGTCGAACCTGTCGTCTCAGACATGAGGATCTTCCCCCAGTCAGCGGCGTCGCGCGCGAGATGCGGCACGCTCGGGATGTTGATCGGCACGACGTCGTAGATCTGCGTCCGCAGCTCGGGGTCGAGCGAGAGCGCGGCGACCACGTCGTGGATGAAGATCTTCTCCTCGGGGTTCTTCGCCTGGCGCGGCGCCACGGCGGCGTCGTACCAGATCGCGTACAGCATGTGGAGCTGGCGCGAACCGTTGTTCTGCGGAAGAGCTTCACGCAGTTCGACCGCGTTCTGGAAACCGATCCTCGAATCGCGAGTGACCTCGGACGGCATGAGGTAGATGGGGCAATCGAGTCCCATCAGCACCTGATGCGCAGCGACTGGGTCGCACGCCACGTTGAACTGCAGTGCACCACGCGGCGGCGCATCCTTCTGCGTATCCAGCTGCATGAGCTGGATGTTCCCCCAGGTGGCGAACATCGCGTGCACCTCCCGGATCTTCGGAGCGATCGCGGGGTGTCGGGTGATGAGCTGCGCGAGGCCGGTCATCGGCCCGCCGACCACCACGTCGCAGTGGTCCACGAGCATGAGCGCCTTGACGAACTCTTCCTGTCCATCGAGGTCGCTGTATCGGATCGCCGCGAGCGGATCCGCGTCGAGGAACTGGTAGTAGTCCCGAAAGTGCAGCCAGTGTGGGACGAGCGTGCGCGGGGCGATCCCGCCGTCGTACACGCGAACGACCGTGACGCCGAAGTGGCGGAGGAAGTTCTTGATCCGTGCCGCGGATGCCTCCTGCGCCATGATCGATGATGCACGATCGTAGTCCCAGTGTTGATGCTCCCGTGTAGCCTTGAACCGAACCGGCCGGCCCGTCAGGATGACGTGCATCGTAGCGTTCGGGAACAGCTTTGCGATCGCGATCAGGAGTACGAAGTTGTCCGGATCTGGTGCGTCGATGAATGCGAGGACGGTGTGACTGTCGCCTGCCATGTCCATGAAAATCTCCTTGTCGTTGTGTGTTGCGAAACAGTGATGCGCTGATCGCTCAGCGCTTCGTTGCCAATTGGTTCTCCAGTCGGCGTCGGGCGAGGAACTGGGCGAACGCCCAGACGCGCCAGTCGGCGTGCTGCGCGTTCACGAACTCTTCGGCCGACATCCAGACTCGAGCGATCTTCTCGCCTTCCTCCGGTACACCGTAGCCTTCGTCACCCTTCGCAACCTTGTCGGGGCGGATGATAGCGAAAGCGCCGAAGCAGCGTTCGGTGAGCACACCGGTCGAGAGGGCCATGGGGACTCCCCTGTTGATGAGCTCCACCTCGTCCTCGGTGATCTCGACGCCAGCCTCCTCTCTCGCCTCCTTGATCAGGAGAGCTTTGGGACTCAGCTTGACATCGAAGCGCCCGGCGACCATCTCGGTGATGGCGCCATCCGGGTTATCGTCGCGCACCATCGCCGGGCGCTGCTGACGGATCAGCAGTACGCGGTCGCTCGTCGCATCGTAGAGCAGGCCGGCGACGGAATCGCTGGTCCGCACCACGATATGGGGAAACGGGGCTCCCGCATCCCACTCTTCGAGCGTGACGAACGCCTTGTGTAAATCTCTGACCTTTTTCACCACATGCCTCCTTTTCTCGTGTTCACAGTGTGAATTGTGCGTAATGTGAACAGTGTTTTATAGCAGAAAAAAAGATTTTTGTCAATTCTGATTGACGAAAAGGCATGTATATGATACTTTTCATCGTTCTTCGCGCCCTGCGAAGACGACGATTTTTGACAAAACACAGGAGAATGACGATGAACGACGACACCGCCCCCGCGAGCACTAGTCCACACACCGAGCGTCAGCCGAGCGTTCGGATCGACGAGATTCACGCGACGGTGTTCGCGTGGCTGAGGAGGTACGGTGTGCGGTTCGGACTTCCCGAACATGGCATCATCCGTCCTGCATCGCTGCTCTACATGGTGTACTGGAGCCATCGGCTCCGGAACAACCCCGAGGAGCAGAAGCGCGTCCGTCGCAACCTGATCGAATACTTCGGCACCACCGCCGACGATCCGACCGTTATTGCGGGGCTGCTGTTTACCGACAAGCATCTCCTCGAGCTCGCGATGGAGTACGTGCAAACGCTTCTCCTCCCAACACCGACGGTCGATCTCGTGATCATGCGAGCCAGCGGCGAGGACGAGAAGGATCGCGAGGTGCTGTGCATCGAACGGACCTACTACCCGCTCGGACCGGCGCTTCCCGGCGGATTGATCCGCGACGACGACGAAGACAATGCGCTCGGCCTCACCGCACCGGTGTACGCCGCGCTCCGCGTTGCGGGCGAAAAGGTGCTCAGGCTGAAAGCGGGCGAAGAGCGATACACGCGTGAGTGTGACGAACGCGGCCTGGAGTCGTTCCTGGTGCGCGGCGTCACGGAACAGCCTGCGATCAGGATGTACACCGAAGACGAGGGCGGGTATCGCTTCCGCGAAAACATCCGTTCGGTGCTTCGTCCGTCAGACCCGCGTCACATCGTCGACACGATCGCCTACAAGTGCGAAATGATCGGCGATGCGCAGACAGGACTTGCGTGGCGGAAGCGGTCGGAGATCATGTCGACCGATCCGGCGGCGAGGTCGTTCGCGTTCGGTCATCACCGAGAGATCGTCGCGTACATCACGGCGCAGACCTCGGTCGAGAAGGAGCGCAAGCTCAAGGAGCGCACGTTCATTCGTGGTCTGATCGACCGACCGCTCGAGTCGTATCGCGCGTTCAAGTGTCGCGAGGCCACGTCGGGAGATTCGGCGATGACGTCGTACCCAGAGCTGTTCCCGGTCGTGGATCGTCTCCTCACCGAGGCGTTCTCACTGGAGATCAACGCGCTGTGTGAGGAGCAACCGCTGCTCGCAGGGATCCGCGACAAAGCGGTGATCAACTTGCGGCACGTCTGCCTCAAGAACCGCACCTTCTGTCCGAAGCTACCGACGTTGCTCGCCATCACCGGCGCGATCGCTTTCTTCGACGTTGTGGCCCGACACAAACGTGGCTTCTACGCCGGGATGGCGAAGGACTGCATCGTCGAACACGATCCGTCCACGACACCGTTCGCCTCGTATCACATGTACCGGTACAAGTACCGGTTCGACCAGCTGGTGATGGGGATGGTGAAGGGCGAGTTCGTGATTCCGACGTTTGAGGAATTCACGGCAGAGGATCTGATGCGGCTGCGCGGCTCGCGCATTCGGATCATCGGTCTTTCCACCGACTTCCTCTACGTCGACGAGTTCGAGCAGTCTCCCGAGGAGTTCGCAGGGCATGATGCGAATCATGCGTGGCGGATGATCATGGAGGACGTCGCTGCGCTCGGCGCGTACAGCTGGACAGAAGACCAGCTCGCCGAACAGCAATGCAAGTTCATCGACGAGTACCTCGGACGGATCCGCATCCGCGCGAGCGACACGGAGGAGCAGCGCGAAATCAAAAAGATCAAGAAGATCATTCTCTTCGAGATCACACACGAGGACGCGCGCGTGTTCCTCCGGGACGTGATCTGTCGGTGCATCCAGATCAAGGAAGGTGGATCGGTGCCGTTCGAGGTGCCGCACATCGACCGCCATACCGGCTACATGGACGTGGTCGACACGCTCGACACGGGGATCAGCACACTGTCGTATGTGCGCTGCAAACTCCAACACGGATTCTACGACCGCATCGACGCGGTGCAACCGCAGATCGTCGACCCGAAGTACCGCACGGCGGAATGGATCGCGCGAGCTGCGTACGAGATGCTCGTCGAATTGGATGCCACACCGGCACCCGAAGCCGAGCTCGACGAGCACAGCCGCACGTCATACGAGTGGCTGTTGCGCCGGACCTGCGCGGTAGGACCGGACAACATCCACGAAGCGACAGTTCTTGACGCCGCGGTCGCGGAGCACGGCGACGGCGCCGAACGTCTGAACCCTAAACGCTATCACATCGGGACGTAGTTCCCATCACCCGCCTGGCGCACCTCAGTGCAAAAGGCGGGTTTCTTTTTATTCTTTCTTCTCTTCAGGACGGAGTGTGGGAAACAGAATCACTTCTTTGAGATTGTGCGAGCCGACGAGGAGGGCGGTGAGACGGTCTATACCCATGCCGAAGCCTGCGGTCGGGGGCATGCCGGTCTCGAGCGCTTCGATGAAATCTTCGTCCATGCGCTGTGCTTCTTCATCTCCTCCTGCGCGCAAGCGTTCTTGATCTGCGAAACGTGCACGTTGATCGATCGGATCGTTTAATTCCGAGAACGCGTTGCACAGTTCGTTTCCTTCCGCGACTACCAATTGAAAACGTTCCACGTAGCGCGGATCGCTGTGCATCTTTTTTGCGAGCGGCGACAGTTCGATCGGGTGATTGGTGATGAACGTGGGGTTCACGATCTTCACACGCACCAATTTTTTGTACAGATTGTCCATGATCGATCCGCGGTCGTCTACTGGTTCGACCTTAACCCCTTTTTTCTCCGCGATCTCTGCGATCGAAACACGATCAGGATACTGTTCGATGTCCACGTCACCATACTCTATCAATGCATCGCGGAAAGAGAGTCGCGGGTATGGCGCGGTGAAGTCGATCGTTTTTCCTTCGTGCTCGATGGTTGCGGAGCCGTTCACTCGTTCCGCGATCATTGGCAGCAACCGTTCGGTGAGCGCCATCAAATCGTTGTAATCGGCGTATGCTTGATAGAATTCGACCTGTGTGAATTCCGGATTGTGCGAGTGGTCGATTCCTTCGTTCCTGAAACACCGCGCCACTTCGAACACGCGTTCGTACCCGCCAACGATCAACCGTTTGAGATATAACTCCGGCGCGACGCGAAGATACAAATCGATGTCGAGCGCGTTGTGATGTGTGATGAACGGTCGTGCTGTTGCGCCGCCAGCGAGTGGTTGCAGGATCGGCGTTTCCACCTCCATGAATCCTTCCGCGGTAAAAAATTCTCGGATCGTTTGCACGATCAGACTCCGTTTTTTGAAAATGGTCCGCACCTCGGGATTTGCAACAAGGTCGAGATACCTTTTGCGGTAGCGAATCTCCACATCCGCGAGTCCGTGAAATTTGTCTGGCTGCGACCCGAGCGATTTTGTGAGCAAGGTCCATGCACCAACTTCGACAGAGCGTTCGCCGCGTTTGGTAGTGAACAGCGTACCGGTAACTTGCAGGAAATCACCACGATCAATCACGCGCTCGAAAAATCCGTATGACTTCTCACCGAGCACGTCGCTTTTCATGTGCAGCTGCATTTTTGTGCTGCCGTCTTCGAGATCAACAAAGCATGCGCCGCCATGACCGCGCACTGCGCGAACGCGGCCGACCAGTGTCACCGATGTTTTTTCCGTCGCAAGATCATCAAAATGTGAAAGCGCGTCCGCGATCGTGTGTGTGCGTTTCGACGTTGCGGGAAATGGATTGACCCCTGCGTTTTCAAGTGCATGAAGTTTCTCCAACCGCACGGCTGATTCTTCTATAGGATTCAGTGATTGTTCATCAGACATACTTCAGCAACTGATCTGCTTGATCACGTATGTTTTAGTTCCGGCTGGCACTTTCACTTCGGCTGACTCCCCCACCTTTCTTCCGAGGAACGCCTGGCCGAGCGGTGAGTCGTTCGAGATGCGTCCTTGCAGTGGATCTGCCTCGGTCGCACCGACGATCATGTATTTTTTTTCTTTGTCACCGTCGTGGACGTGCACTGTACACCCGATCATCACTGTGTCTGATGGTTTCGCCTCGATGATCACCGCATGGTTGATGCTATCTTGGAGTTCGAGAATGCGACTACTCACCCATGCCATTTCATCTTTTGCATCGTGGTAGTCTGCATTTTCCTTGAGGTCACCGAGATCTTTCGCTTTTTCAATGCGATCGGTGATCTCGCGCCGTTTTTCATTCTTCAAAAAATCGAGCTCTTTTTTGAGCTTTTCGAGTCCTTCTTTAGAGATGTAGGTAGGGTTGCCGTTCATAAAAAAGCAGAGACGTAGTGTCACATAGTATGTAGGATAAAGCTGACACGATGCGATGTCAACGTTAAAAAGAAAACTGTCAAAAAGAAAACGCACCCGAACAGGAAGAACGAGTGCGTTCTTGTAGTTCAGGTGCATGAAGTCGTATACGCTTAACCGATGAGGAGGGTGAAGTTGGAGGTAGATCACGTCACCTTCTTCATTAGCCCTCTCGTTTCACCGATACTTGTTGTTGTTCCAGCGTCTGAGCTCTTCACCATGCTCCCAGACGTTCGAGAGGATGTTGACTGCGGCGTAGTACATGAAGCCGGTGATTCCTTCGATGACGGCCTCGCTCTCGGTCGACTGGGCGATGTCCTTGAGCTTCGCGCCGGCCGCTATCTTCTCCTCCATGAGGTTCGCCCACCGTGCGGCGTAGCGGATGATAGTGAGGCCGTCGCCATCCTTGTTCGCTTCGACTACCCTGTTCCAGGCGTCCTCATCTTTCACCGAGAAGCTCTTAAGAGGTTTTGTCTTTTCCTCCTCGATGAGCCGCTGGGCTGCCTGGTGTGCCTGCCCCTCCGGCGACTGCAGCCACTCTTCGTGGCGTCGGTCGCGCTCGCTTCGAAAGTTGGCGATGATCGTTTCGGCGCTGTCGCCAGGCTTCGCCACGAGGATGTGGCCGTTGAACTCCGTGCAGCATGGCTCATTGGTTTTGTTTGCCACGTTTATGATCTTGGCTACGAGGGCATCGATCAGCACTGGCCCACGAATTTTGACTTCGTTCATTTCTTTTCTCCTTGTCTCAAACCGAGAGTCATTTTTTGATGACAATTCACTTTAGCTTACTGTTTCGAAAAATACCAGGCGTAAATCCGTTTCGCTGCTTGGGCTGGGTAGGCGGAACCTTGGCCTCCTTCTTCTATCATGACGGTGACAGCGAGCTGGGGTTTGTCGTATGGTGCGAATGAGGTGAACCACGCGTGGGTTGGGGCGCCCGTTTTCCACTGGGCTGTGCCGGTTTTTGCAGCGACGGCGACGGGGAGCTCGCCGAGGGAGCGCGCGACTCCTGAGACGACCGTGGCACGCATGCCGCGCCGCACTTCTTCGATCGCTGATTTTTCTACCACTTGCGGATTCAAAATTTCTGGCACGTGTTCGCTGCGCGTGCCATCATCCGCGGTTTCTGCGTTCACGAGGTGCGGTTTCATGAGCACGCCACCGTTCGCGACCGTTGCAGTGATTGAGTTAATTTGTAGTGGTGTCACGAGCAAGTCGCCTTGACCGATTGCAAAGTGATACGTATCACCGATGTACCATCTCTCCCCTTTTGTTTTTTCTTTCCACTCCTTTGTCGGAAGAAATCCTGCGCCTTCGCTGGGGAGATCGATGCCGAGCGTGCCACCGAGTCCGAATTTTTTTGCGTACGCGGTGATACGCTCGACACCGAGTCCGGGAAAGTTGTCGAGCCCGCCACCGATCATATAGAAAAATGTGTTTACCGATTCTGCGAGCGCTTTCCTCACGTCCGTGAGACCATGGCCACCTGTTTTCCAGTCGGGGAAAAACCATTGCCCTATGCGAATACCTCCAGTCGACAAGAATGATGTCGTTGGTGTGATGAGGTGTTCTTGGAGCGCCGCCGCAGCGACAACTATTTTAAACACTGAACCAGAAGGAAGTGATGCAGCGATCGCGCGCGGGAACAGCGGATGATCGGGATCCTCAGAAAGTTTTTTATACTCCTCGCTCGAAATTCCTTTTGCAAAAAGATTTGCATCAAAAGCCGGCTCGCTCACGAGTGCGAGCACTTCGCCGGTTGCGGGCGCGGTGATCACGACGCTCCCGCGTTTTTGTCCGGTGCTTCGTAGCGCATCATGCAGCGCAAGCTCTGCTTGTTTTTGAAGATCCAGATCAAGCGCGAGCACGAGATCGTGCCCAGGCGTTCCCGGATCTTCCGAGATCACACTTTTTTCTCGGCCTCGTGCATCAACTTCGACACGTTTGCGGCCGTACGTTCCACGGAGCGTCTGTTCGTACTGTCGTTCAAGTCCAGTTTTGCCGATGAGATCGCTTGGTACATATGTCCCCGCGCGGTCCTTTTCAAGATCAGTTTGTGTGATACGACCTTCGAATCCGAGAACGTGTGAGAGTGATGTCGTTGTCTCTGTGCCAAGATATTCGCGCCGTGTGGAAGTAACGAGTGCAACTGCAGGCGTACGCGAAGATTCGATGCGTATCAGCACCGCTTGATCATGCGTGAGATTTTCCGCGATCGTTACTGCGGCAGTTGGGTACTTTACAAACTCCGAGAGGTTCGTTTCGATGTCGGCTGGGGTGATGTTCAGCGTCACTGCGAGTCTACCGAGCGCTGCAATTCTTTCCTGTGCATCTTTGGGAAGATCGTCTGGCACGAGTGTTGCGGTGAAATAAGGAACGTTGCGTACGAGCGGTATGCCGCTCCGATCGTAGATCACACTGCGCTCCACCGGAACGAGCGTGATGCGGCTGCGGTTTTCTTCAGCTTGTCGCACGTAACTCGCGTGATGGAGAATTTGCATTTGCCACGCGCGAAGAACGATCGCGAAAAGGACGAACGTGAGTGCGAAAAAAAAGACGTTTCGTTTTGTGTCGCTCACTGCGAGGCCGATGTATCCTGTAGTGATGTCGTCAGCACCGCTCGCGCTTTGATCATCAAGGAGAGTGTCGCTGATCACACTGGTTGACTCTACAGGTCGTACGCGGCCGAACCTACCAAAAAATTCTCCGTCCAACGGAAAAGGGTGGCGATCTTCCGGTGGTTGTGCGAAGGGATCCTTCATCACCTTAGCGAGTAAAAAAGAAGCGGGAGAAGAGGCCTCGCGCCATCGCTGCGACGACCATCATAGTGAGAACAGCGGCGAGTTGTATGGTGAGCGCGATGATTATGTGGAGTGCGGTTGCGTTACCCAGCGCGGCATCAAGGGAGAGTCCATGAAAAACGGCTCGCGTGAATCGAGTGATGAGAAGGAGCGTATGGAGGATACTGAAAGCAACGGCGCTCATACCGAGTAGGCCCGGCCAGCTGTGGTTTGTGAACACGCGCGTGAAAAGGAAAATGGTGATGAGTGTCACAAGCAGATACACCAGCACATGTGTGCCGAATGGCATGATCGAGAGAAGATCGATGGTGGTGCCTGCAAAGAGTGCAGATAGCAGCGCATCACGAAATCGAAATGTGCCGATTAGTGTCAGTATCACGATCAGGGGGAGATCGATTGTAGAAAGTGGCCAAGGAAGCGCAGAAAAAAATGTCGTGTGAAGAACGGCGACAGCGATCGCGATGAGGATGGCTTGGATCATTCGTTGCATAGTTACTGTCCGACACTCGTGCGCAGGATTTGTACGAACGTCGGCATTGCGGCAGTACGGAATGGTGCAATAATCGCTGACTGAAATGGGTCTTTTGTTTCTTTGTTCACTTTTTCAACGGTGCCGACCACAAGGCCGCGGCGAACGCCTGGCTCGATTCCTGAGGTGATGATTTGATCTCCGTTCGCGATTTTTTCGGTTTGTGGAATGAGAGAGAGCACCATGCTCAGTCCGCGATCCCCTTCTAGTACACCGGTTGTTTCTGTGGCGTTCTCGACCGACACCGCGAGTGTGCTTCGGATATCTGTGAGGAGTAGCACAGAGGCGATGCGCGGCCTTATTTCAAAAATTTTTCCGATGATCACGCCGTTTTCTAGCACCACAGGCTGGCCGATCACGATGCCGTCGTCTGCACCACGATCGATCAGGAGTCCGTGGAAAATATCTTGATTGGTTCGCGAGATTACGCGTGCGAGCACTGTGTCGTCGCCTTCGCGTTCTTTAAACGCGAGCGATGCTTTGAGCGCGGCATTCTCCGTAATCAGTGTTTTGAGTTTTGCGTTTTCTATACGTAGTAACTCCAACTCAGCATTGTTTGGGGCGGTGCGAGTAATCGCCGCACCTGCTGAGTAGAGTGGTGCAGCGATCGTTCTGAGCGCCATCGATGCGGCGTTTGTGACTGGACGAAATACCCCCGATGCAAAAAGGAGGAGCGCGGCTATGACGACAGCTCCCACAACCATAATAGTGCGTGGTGTTTTGCGACGGGGCATACGAAGGTGGAAAGGTTAAAAGGTTGAGAGGTTGAAAGATACGAACCTTTTAAACTTTCCACCTTTTAACCTTCGTTTAAGCGTACATTGCGCGCGTTTCGCCTGCAGTCTCCTGTGACGATGGTAATGCAATAGTTTTCAGCAGTTCGGTTTCTTCGAGCAGAATTCCCGTTCCGCGTACCACGCAGGTGAGTGGATCATCGGCGACGCGCACCGGAATTTCCGCGGCACGTGAAATCACTTTATCGAGTCCTTTGAGCAGCGCACCACCACCCGTGAGTACGATGCCGCGTTCGTAAATGTCCGCAACCAGTTCTGGTGGCGTAATTTCGAGTGCTGATTTGATGTTTTCTACGATCGCGCGCACTGATCGCGCAAGCGCTTCGCGAATCTGGCTATCGTTCACCATGATCTCTTTTGGAAGACCGGTGACCATGTCCCGACCGCGCATCTCCATAGAGAGCGGTTCGTCGAGTTGCATCGCGGAGCCGATACGCATCTTAATGTTTTCGGCGACACGCTCACCGAGCAACAGGTTGAAATTTTCTTTTGCAAAAGTGACCACGTTTTTGTTCATTTCGTCACCGGCGATCGGAAGCGACTTCCAAGTGACGACACCAGAGAGCGAGATCACCGCGATTTCTGTTGTGCCTCCACCGATGTCGACCACCATGTTGCCAACAGGATCCATAATTGGAAGTCGCGCACCGATCGCCGCAGCCATAGGTTCTTCAACGAGCAACACTTCGCGCGCGCCGGCGTTCAGCGCCGCATCTTCGACCGCTTTGCGTTCCACTTCAGTGAGGTCGAGTGGTACACCGATCACCACACGTGGACGCGGCAAAATATTGAAACCATCTTTGTGAGATTTTTCGATAAAAAATTTGAGCATTTTTTCGGTTACTTCGAAATCCGAAATGATGCCAGCCACGAGCGGTTTTACCGTCGCAATGTGTGGCGGTGTTTTGCCGATCATATCTTTTGCCGCATGGCCGACCGCAACGATCTGCCCTGTGCGTTGGTTTACGGCAACGACCGAAGGTTCATTGATAATGATCCCCTTGTCTTTGCAATACACGAGCGTGTTTGCTGTTCCAAGATCAACTCCAAGATCTCGTGAGAATTTTCCAAAAAGATTGTTGAACATATTTATTGTTCACTCAGCAAAAAAGCAGACTTTACCATCGCAAAAAGTATAGACGTCCCCTTCTCGTCTGGCAAGTTGCGATATTTAGGGGACAGTCCCTCTGCGTGTCGAAATAAAAAACGCCTCGAACACCGTCATGGCGAGCACCATGAGGAGAGCTGTCCACCAACTGAACAGTTGGTGGCTTTGGAGGAGGAGTGCCCCGATCACGAGCGCAGCGACGAGTACCGCTTGACGGAAGGAAACGGCAACTTCTTTCGAGAGAAACAATTGTTTTTTGAGGATGATGACGCGCATGGTGAATCCTACGATCGAGAGCGCTCCGGTAACCGCAAGAAAAACGCTCGCATAGAACACTGCAAACACCGCGATCGACGTTTGTTCTGGATTTACCATCGTGAGAATCAACATCACTGCGATGAGTGAGATCGCAGTGCCGAGTCCCATGAGAATGAGATATTGGCGGAGAGTCATACGATTTTTATAGTTTGTATGACGGCGCTTCCGATGTGTGCGTTGAGCGCATCGATCGTTTCTTGTTCGCGTAATCGCAATTCCTCAGCATACACGGAAGCGTCACAAGAAATTTTGAGAATGCCATTTTTAAAGGAGACGATGTGCAGCATTCCCGCGTTTTCCCCGAACACTTCTTTCAGTGCCGTAGCGGCTGTTTCAACAACCATCGACGCCTCCACGCTTTTTCCTACGGTGCTGCGCGAGAGCGATTTGGGGAGCAATTTTCCGAGAGATTCTAGCATTGGTGTAGTATATCAGGCCGCACGAAATTCGCAGATTTCGCGGAAGTCGCAGAATTTGCAATGGCGGCCGGGAGTTGGTTCGAAGTTTCCTTCAGTGATTTTTTCGAACGTCGTTTCGATGTCGGTTTCAAGTTTTGTGAGCTGTTTTTCCGAGCCGATGAAGCTCGCCTTGGTGCCATCCTTTATATAGTGGTAGGTCAGCTTCATCGGCGTGAGACCGAATAATCGCGAGACGGCGATCTGATAGATGAGTAATTGTCGTTTCGCATCTGTATCGAGATCGTCTTCGGTTTTTGCTTTGCCTGTTTTATAGTCGATGATTTCTATCCCCGCCTCTGTTTCGTCGATACGGTCGATCGTTCCTTTCAGGGTGTGCTTGCCGATTTTCAAACTAAATTCTTTTTCGAGGTATTTCGGACGCGGTGGTGAGATCACTGCTTGGTCATAGAATAGTGAAAGGCCTTCGCGACCTTCTGTGCGATAGCGATCCTTTTCTTCCTTACTTTCATACCAGTTATCCTGCCAAACCTCTTCATACTTTTCGAGTAGTTCTTTTTTGGTGACGGAGAGGCTGTCTTTTTTCTGTGTGGTCTCGAACAGTGTAGTCTGCGCCGCAGCATCACGTTCCGAGAGTGTTTTGAGGAACCATTCGAGTGTTGCGTGAATAGTGTTTCCAAAACTTTGCGAAGCTTTGCCGAGCGACGGGATGCGAATCACGTGTGCAAATTTGTATTGTAGCGGGCAATTATCGTAGGCTGCGAGTTGTGAAAAGCTGAAATGCGTCGGGATGGGGAGCATGGGGACTGTCCCCTTGGGGACTGTCCCCTGCTCTGGTTCAGTCAATCGCTCAAAAGATGGCAACACCGACGGCGCATTATCAAATCCAAGCTCCTCAAGAAACCGCGAGGGTTTCTTTTTTGTTTTGCCACCGTAATCCTCCGCCGACGTGAGAAATAATCCATTCTTTGCGCGAGTCATTGCGACGTAAAACAGACGACGTTCTTCTTCGAGGTGTGTATCCCCTCCTTCGGGGAGAATTTCTTTGGTGAGTGCGTCGGGGAGCGGAATTTGATCACCGCGTGCGATTGTGGGGAACCGTTTGTCGACGAGATCTACGATGAAGACGTAAGAAAATTCGAGACCCTTTGCGGCATGGACCGTCATAATCCGCACCATGTCTGGACCGGTGTCCGGATCGAACGCGAGCGAACCTTCCTCGCCAGATTCTCTTTCTATTGCGTATTCTTCCATGAAGCGGTGGAGCGTCGGTTCTTCGTGCGATTCTTCAAATCGCTTCAATCGATCGAGAAACTGATGAAGGTAACCGAATTGCTCGCGCGCATTCGCATCATCTGCAGACTTCAAGTGTTTGAGATATCCAGAGTCGGTGAGAAAGGCGATCAGTACTTGCGACACGCTTTTAGTTCGTGCGAGCACGGTGTGCCGTGCGATGTCCGCAATCAGTCGATCGAGGCGATGCATCGCTTCGGCGGAAATCCAGGCGAGCATCCCGCGTTTTGCGATCACTTCATATATCGACGCACTCGTTTTTCTCGCTTCATGCGCGAGCCGCACCAAATCTTCGCCAGGAATTGCGTATGGTGGTGCCGAGAGAATACGGTACAGCGCGCGCGATTCGTGGTAATCATCAAGTAGTCCAAAATACGCAACACAATCCATGATCACCGGTTTCGCGTACAGCCCACGAAGTGCGAGGAATTGATACGGTACTCCACGACGTTGTAGTTCGCGACTGTAGTCATCCGCACTCGAATTTGATCGTACGAGAATACAAAAGTCAGACCACGGACGATCATCGGACTGCAAGTTGATTATTTTTTTGATGACACCACGAATTTCATCTTCGTGCGACATGTACCGGAGATGCTCGATTACTGCTTCGCCTTCTCGTGCACCAGTGAGTCGTTTCGTGATCCCTTTCCCATCGGTGGTTGCAAGTTTTGCTTCTAAGCGATTTGGATTGTTGCGCTGGATGAACGTGTACGAGCGATCGAGAATACCCTGGAGCGATCGATAGTTGGTCGTGAGCACGATGTCTTTTGCTCCCGGAAAATCGTTTTTGAATTGCAGAATGTTTGAGACGCTTGCGCCACGGAATTTATAAATCGATTGATCGTCGTCACCGACAACGACGAGATTCCCATCTTTACCAGTGAGCATTTTGATCAGCTCATACTGCGCCCAGTTCGTGTCTTGGAATTCGTCGACGAGTACGTATTTGAAGCGCTTACGGAATTCAGCGAGTACGTGCGGACGCGTACGAAAAATGCGGATCGCGTACATTTGGAGATCGCCGAGGTCGAGGCTCCCCTCTTCCAGCAGCAGACGTTGGTACACATGGTACGCGTCGGCGAGTTCGTGTTGTCTTGATGATTCTGAAATCCCTTCAGGGTCATCTGCGTCCAGTTTGAGATTTTCCGCGTACTTCAGATAATCCTCCGGCGAAATATCTTCATCCTTCGCGCGCGAAAAATGCCGCAGCATCGCGTGCAAAAATTTTGTGGGATTGCCGAGGGGGCGGTAGTAGTCGAGCGCGAATCGATCGATATTTCGGCGAACGAGCAAATACGCATCAGTTTGATCGAGGAGTCGAAACTCATTCGGCACTCCGATATCGAGACCTCGCTCTTCGATCACGCGACGACAAAATGCGTGGAACGTGGAGATCCATAGATCAACGTAGCCAAGCGGCAGCAGCTCATCGACGCGTTCGATCATCTCCCCTGCTGCTTTTTCGGTGAAGGTGAGTGCGAGGATTTCTTCTGGTTTTGCGCGGCCGGTTTCTATCAGCCAGGCGATACGTTTTGACACCACGGTGGTTTTTCCGGTGCCAGCTCCCGCAACAATAAGAAGTGGTCCAGAAGCATGCGTCACTGCAAGGCGCTGCTGATCGTTTAATCCCTCGAGGAGTAGGCTGGTTTCCTCTGTAACTTCTCTTGTTTTTTCTTTCAGTGGGGCAGCGAGCATAATCTCTCAAATCGTAACTGGGATGTAGAAAAAAGGCCACGGCAGCAGCCGTGACCTCTCTTGGTCAGTGTCGTTTGCGTTCGCGCGTCGGCGGACCGTGATCCTGCTCCGGGCAGACCCGCGGATCCCACAGTCCGCGATGGTTGTCGCGCGCCTCGCGTTCGAGCGTGCGGAACCGTTCGCGCATCTTGTACGGATGACCGTAGCCGTTCTCGTGCGCGTAGCCGTCGCGGATCATCACTTCGTTCACGAGCGTGCCGTCCTGAAGGTAGACGTAGCGGAGCAGGCGGCCATACTTGTCGCGCTCGCCAGCTTGCGGATCCGCCTCGAGACGAACGAGCTTGCCTTCGACGAGGCCGTGCATCCGCTGTGATGCTTCGCGGCCGTAGCACTCGACCGCACGACGTCGCGCGACGGTCTCCGGTGTGTTGATGCCGACAAGTCGCACTTTTTCCTGCGTGCCGTTCGCCATTTCGACGACGATCGTATCACCGTCGACGACGCGCGTAGCTTCGGAGAAGTTGGTGAGCACCCCTTGCGTCGTATCGATCGACGTGGCGCTGCGGACGTGGGCGATGGTGACCGCGACGACGAGTAGAATCGCCGCGACGAGAATGATCTTCAGTCGTTTCGTATTCGACATGCTTCCTCCTTACGGTGCAGCGTAGCGTAGCAGAAAAAAGTGACTAGGTCAAGATGTTTTTGTAAAAAAATCGCCCTCCCCCAGAAGCCTGGGGGAGGGCCACTCTGCACGCGTTGGCGGCGTCGGCCGGGAGTTACCCAGCCAAGACTGTCGCCCATCCACGAACCTCTCTCGCGTGTTCAGAGTGCGGCCACTGTCGCGCTTCACAAGTACGCGGCATGCCGTGCTGCAGGAGTTCGGTTCTGCATCCTAGTTACGGTTTTTCAGGCGCTTGATGTTTTGCGCAGTGCCTGGCTGTTAGGCCGTAACGCCTAGAGGGACAGATCGACCTTCGGTAAAGAAGACCGGTCCTTTTGTAGTATTTGCCGTTCCCACCCGGACTTTGATGTATATCACGAAATGATGTGCGTGTCAAGGGGTTTGGAGTTTTACCAGTATTTTTGGCTCTCTATAGAGAAGAAATGCACTAGTACAAAAAAAGGACCCACGTAGAAATGGGTCCCCTGGAGTTACTTGACGCCGAGCGCCTTGCGCTCTGCAGGCGTTAGCTTTTCGAGCGCTTGTTGACGCAGGTTCTTGCGTTTCTTCCGCGCAGCCTCCTCCTTCTCGCGCTTCCTATCGGCTTCTTGGTGGTCTTCCCACCAATTTGCGAGATCGCGAGCGTTTCTGCTGTGCGCATCGTAGACGATTTGTTCGAGTTGATCTTCGACATCGCCTTCAGGAGCGCGCAGAGCTCGGTAATCGCCCGCTCGTCCACTGCGTACGGGTTTTTCGCCTGCTCCTTCATCCACATCGCAGGTTTGTGACCGAGTTTGGTCAGAGTGTAGATGAGCAGGCTTGTTGTGCGCTGCAAGTCTCGCGACTGCGGTGTGGGGTCCGGATAATCATTACACGGCATGATGTACCTCCTGTGGAGGTTTCTTATCGGTTTTTCGTGCGATTGTCAAGGGCTTATTTTAAAAAAATCAGGCGAAAAGCGCCTGATTTCATTCGGTAGGTTCAAAAAGTTTGAGTGGGAGTCGTCGAAGGTTGAAGTACTGCTTGATCTGGCTGTTCGAGAGGAGGAGGACGCGGATTCCTCGCTGTTCTTCAAGGAGGCGTACGTTTTCGAGTGCCCTCGTGGAAAACTCGCCGTTCTTTGTTCTTCCTTTCGCCTCGATCCCATGGATCAACATCGGTCGGTTGCGGCCGTTCCAAATGTACGCCTTGCGGTTGAAGACGAAATCGGGCACGAATCGTCCCACGCGACCGTCTGGCATTTCGAGTGCGAACGGTACGTCTGGAGTGAACCCTACACCGAATGTAGTGAGGAGTTCCGCGAGCTGCACCTCCCCCTTTGTGCAGTAGTGATATCCACTGAAGATGTGTTTCTTCGTTTTTTGTTTTGCACCGACGTTCACACTTTCGAAGTGCACGCCGTCCCAGTTTGCGCGGTCTTGGAATTGTCGCATCGGCTCCTCGACTTCAGTAGAGCGTGACACACGCATCGGTTCGCGTCAACGAAAATGTCCTCCGGCTTGAGACCGGAGGACATAGGTGGAGATTGATCATGCATGACGTGAGGTCGGTTCGATGCCGGTCACCTCGTGACCGTGACATCGAATGATACCGGTCTCGACGCTGATGTTCGGAAATGCATTCCTGAGAACCGCGGCGGCCACGGTGAGGTCGCCGGTGAGACTCGCGCACTGTGCGTGGTCGTCAGCGAACGCTTTGTCGCCACCGTACTTGCCGCAGTCGGTGTGCGACAGGATGATCACGCGGCGTAATCCTTTCTGGACGAAGTTCGCGAGTTGCGCGAGTACCATGTCGGCGCGCGTGCTGATCCGTCCGAGCTCTTTGCCAGCGCCGGCGGTTGCGACGACTCCGTACTCGTCGAGTCCGAACGCATCCGACATCATTCGTGCGAAGCCGCGCTCACCTTGCAGGCGATAGTCCATGCAGGTGATCACGAGCGGCTTTTTGAGTCGAAGTGATCGCGGTCGTTCGAGCGTGTATGTCTTGATGCGCATCTTCGCGAGCGCGGGGCACGCTTTCTTGATCCGCTCTCTGACCTGTTCCGCGCAGCCGGTCGCCATCGAAGCGATCAGCAGCTTCTCCACGTGGTGGAGGCTGACCGCAGTCAGGACGTCGTTCGCGAGTACCTTCACGTGGTCCTCGTTTGTCAGGAGATCCTTCAAGCTCGGCACGGTGAGCAGGTCGTAGCTGTCGTGGTAGTTGAAGGTCCGTCGTAGCGCGTCGGTGATCAGACCATCGTGATGGATCGTTGTTGCGGATTCCGTGACAACGGTCATCGAACATCCTTCAGCGATCTTTCTCTCCGCGTCTCTGGTAACTTGCGCGGACGTCTTTGTGGGGCTTTGTGTGGTAGTTCGCATCGCTCCTCCATTTCGGCGAATCAAAAGAATACTCTATTAAGCGATGTATGTCAAAGGTTCTCCTCCCCACCACCTCCTCGCGAGGCGAGGAGGTGGAATCCTCCCCCAACCCACTCCTTGCAGGATAAAGAGGGGGGGGGAATTCTCAAGATTTTTGCGGAGGGAGCCCTCGTCGTTCGCGATGTCTCCTTGCAACTTTTGTTCTCGCGAGTTCGCGCTCGAGTGCAGCGAATACACCTGCAGACGCGACTTCGGTTGCGTTTCGTTTTTCTGTAAGCAGTTTGTGTGCACGTTCACGTGCCTCTTCTACTTTTTGGAGGTCAAGTTCTTCGGCGCGATCCGCAGAATCAGCAAGAATGATGATGCGATTTCCTGGTTGCACCTCAACGAATCCACCGGACACTGCGAGGTATTCTTCATTTTGTCCGTCAAACACGGTGAGCATTCCCGGCGCGAGATTCGTGACAAGAGGAATGTGATCCGCAAGCACGGTAATTTCTCCTTCTGACGTCGGAATCGTGACGCCAGAAATCTCACGTCTGAGGACGTTGCGTTCAGGGGTTGTGAGTTCGAAGGAGATTTTTTTCGACATATTTATTTCTGGATTTCGGATATCCCGCACACGCGGGATTCCGGAATGACAATAAAGAGAGGTTCATTTACGCCACCACCTCATCAATCCCACCCTTCATATAGAAAGCCTGCTCCGGCTTGTCATCGTGCTTACCCTCAAGAATTTCTTTGAAACTGCGGATGGTATCTTTGAGAGAGACGTAGCGGCCTTTTGCGCCGGTGAACACTTCAGCAACGAAGAATGGTTGCGATAAAAATTTCTGCACCTTTCGCGCGCGCGATACGGTGAGGCGATCTTCTTCGGACAATTCTTCCATACCAAGCATCGCGATGATGTCTTGAAGGTCCTTGTAGCGTTGGAGTACGCGTTGCACGCCGCGTGCGACGTCGTAGTGTTCTTGTCCCACGATGTTCGGATCAAGAATCGTTGATGCAGAGTCGAGTGGATCGACTGCTGGATAGATGCCGAGTTCGGACAGCGGACGCGAAAGCACGACGGTCGAGTC
>SXGR01602612.1_pt1 | contig 36221 bp, 30 predicted proteins | sample 3174711 | NCBI WGS metagenome assembly SXGR01 (sample SAMN11356860, study PRJNA531348) | freshwater metagenome | isolation source: freshwater sample F1-60 | place: China: Fuxian Lake, Yuxi | collected 2017-12-25 | reverse complement strand
GCGCGGCGTTGGTGCCGCCGAAGCCGCAGGAGCTCGACGCCGCCAAGCGCAAGGGCGCGTCGGTCGGTGAGAGCACGGGTGGGAAGTCGGCGAGCTCGGGATCGAGGGGCGACGCATTCACGCTCGGCGCGACCCAGCCACCGCGAAGCATCGCCAGCGAGAAGGCTGCTTCGATCGCGCCAGCGCCAGAAATCGTGTGCCCGGTGTAGCCCTTGGTCGACGAGTAGCGCACGTGGCGCCCGCCGAACACACGACGCATCGCGCGCACCTCGGAGAGATCGCCGAGCGGTGTCGAGGTGCCGTGCGTGTTGACGTAGTCGATGCTCGAGGCGTCCACCTCCGCGTGCTCGAGTGCCTTGGCGAGAGCGCGTGCGGCGCCGTCCTCGTCGGGCGCGACCATCTCGCCGCGGCCGTCGCTCGACATCCCGTACCCGCGGAGGCTTCCGAGGATCGGCGCGCCGCGTGCCTCGGCGTGGCGGCGCGTCTCGAGCGCGAGGATGCCCGCGCCCTCTGCGAAGATGAACCCCGCGCGATCGGCGGCGTAGGGCCGCGAGGCGCGCTCGGGCGCATGGTTGTCGCCGCCGTTATACGCGCGCATCGTGTCGAAACCCGCGAAGAAATGGAGGTCGACAACCTCGACGCCGCCCGCGATCGCCGTGTCGGCGAAGCCGTGCTCGAGGAGCTGCGCCGCGAGCAAGAGGTTGTACGCGCCGCCTGCGCACGCCGCCGACGCCGACAGGCTCGGCCCGCGCGTCTCGAGCACGTTGACGAGGTTCGCCGACACCGTGCTGCTCATGATTTTCGGGATCACCGTGGTTCCGACGCGCCGGCAGTCTCCGTGCTGATCGAGCTTGCGCCGCACCTCGACGTGCGTGTCCACGTCGCCAGTGCCGCTTCCGACGACCACCGCGGCCTCCCGCGAGGCGAGCCCCGATCCGGCGAGCGCGGCCCGCGCCGCGAGGAGCGCGAGCCTCGTCGCGCGGCCCATGAAGCGCGACGCCCTCTTGTCGATCCCCAAGCGCTCGTCCGAGAGGTCGCCGGCGTAGCTGCCGATGAGCTGGCACTTGGCGCCGTGTTCGACGGCCTCTTGCCAGAGCCCAAACTTGCCCGGCAGCCCCGCCCGGAGGTGCGCCGCAATCTCTTCGAAGTCGTCGCCCAAGTTGCAAGCGACCCCGATCCCCGTGACGACCACCTCTCGACTCCAATCGCGCATCGCGATGCACCTTAGTTGGAGGGCGCGGAGAATGCCGCCTCGAACGGCCGCGATCGGCGCGCGGCGACGAGAGGGGGGGCGAGCCGCGCCCGCGGGACGTGCAAGAATGGTGGTCGTCATGGTGCGACGACTCGCGGTTGCGGCGATGTGGGCGACATGCCTTTGCGTCGCCGCCGCCTGCACGATCGACACCGCGGAAGAGGACGACGGCGCGTATGGCAACGACACCATCGATCGCCCGATCGTCGCGACGCTCGAGGTGGATGCGCGCGACCTCTGGGCGCGGCCTCTCGGCGCGGGCGCCAAACTGCGCGTGCTCGCCGATGGGATGGAGCTCACCGTAGCCGCGCCGCTCGCGACGATCCCGCTGACCCGAGCGGCCACGTTCTCGATCGAGCTCTCGGCGCCCGACCACGGCGCAATGACCGTCACCGTGGCGTTCGACGGGACGACGTCGCTCGACGCCGTCTCGCTGACGAGCCCGTCGAGCGAGGGCGCGCACGGCGTCGCGCTCGCGCACCAGAGCGCCACCGTGGCCGGGGGCCTGCCGCGCCATCGCGTCGTGCTCGGGCTGCGCCACCAGTGGTTCTCGGCGCAAGGGCGGCCGCCGCGAGCCGGCAACCGCGTCGAGCTCTTCTCCGCGGGCGACACGGCCTGGGGCGCGACCCACGCCGAGCTCGCCCTTGCGACCGCGAGCGTGCTCGCCTCGACCTGGTGGTGGGAGAGCGATTTCGAGCTCGCTCGCGACCCCGAGAGCCACCCGTACCTGTCCGACGAGCAGCGCCGTGAGAACACGATCCTCGGTGTGCTCGAGGCCAGCGATGCGAAAAAACGCGTGCTCGTGAATCAGTTCCTCGATCAAGACGGGCTCTTGTCGGGCATCACCATGGACGCGCCGCTGCGAGCCCACGGCGACGACGGGGGCGACGACTTCGAGGTGATGGGACAAGCGAACCCGACGAGCGGCGCCTATTTCCTTCAGCCCGAGCCCGTCGACTTTGTCGCGCGCGCGCTCGCGACCTTCGAGGATGGGGCGACCTGGTCGTTCGAGGCGCACGAGCCGGTCGCGTCGAACGTACCGCCGCGCACCGTCGACTTGGCCGAGGGTACGCTCGGGCTCGACGTCCCGCACGCGAGCTACCACCAGAAGCTCGTCGTCATCGACGATCGTGTCGCCTACGTCGGTGGCATGAACCTCAAGGGCGCCGACTGGGACACCGAGGCCCACGCGGTGTTCGAGCCTCTTCGCATGAGCTTCGACGCCACCTTCGACGAGCGCATCGCGGTCGCCGCGCGCGAGGCGCTGCCCGACTTCGTGCCTCGCAAGGACTACGTCGTGCGCATCGACGGGCCCAGCGTCGCGGACGTGCACGACGTCTTCGCGCGGCGCTGGCAGCTGCAGCTCGATGCGGGCGTCGAGTACTCCGAGCACGCGACCCCGCTTGCGCCCGCGCTCGCGCCGGCACCGCACGACGACGGCGTTCTCGCGCAGCTCACGGCCACCTCGCCCGAGCCGCTCGCCGAGCAGAGCGTCGCCGAGAGCTTCTTCAACGCGCTCGATCGCGCCGAGAAGTTCATCCTCATTGAAGATCAGTTCTTTCGCGCGCCGATGATGAACGACCGAATCCTGGCGCGCATGCAAGCGGTCCCCGGGCTCTTGCTCATCGTCGTCACGAACCCGGTGAACGAGTGGTCGGACCCAGGCTGCGCCTGGACCTATCAGAGCCTCGAGCTGTTCGCGGCGAACTTTCCGGATCGGTTTCTCGCGCTGGCGCTGCAGTCCTTCGACGTCGCCGTGGATCCGAGCCTCGTCGTCATCGACGAGACGGACGCGTATTTTCAGCCTATTTTCGTGCACTCGAAGGTCCTCGTCGTCGACGACGTGTTCCTGAGCGTCGGCTCGGCGAACAAGAACAATCGCAGCCTCGCCTACGAGGGAGAGCTCAACGTCGCGGTGCTCGACGCAGCGTGGGTGCGCACCGAGCGCGAGCGCATCGTCCGCCATCTGCTTGGTTCGGGAACGAAGCTCGAGCTGAGCGCGGGCGGGTGGAGCGCCCAGCTCGCGAAGGCGGCTGTCTACAACGACGGCGTCCGCGCGGCGTGGCAAGCCGAGGGCGACGACCTCGATCTCGACGGGGAGTCCCTGCCGAAGGCCTACCTCCCGCGTGGCTTCCTCTACTCGTTGCCGTTCGGCTCGCTGTCCGACTGCCTGTTCGAGTCGGTGGGACCCGACGTCGCCGAGGCACCGCCCGCACCGCCACCGTGACGCCGCCACCGTGACGCCGCGAAGGAGGCGTCGGCGAAGAGACGCCGCGAGCGGGTCACGCGATCGCGCGAAGATCCACGGGGCCATCGAACGGCGGATGCTGCATCGCGCCAAGCGGTGCCCACCGCGCGCGCGGACAGCTCGCCGAGAAGCGCCGCCCAAGCGACGACTCGCGCGCTGCGTCGTCGGCACCGATGCAGGTGACGAACGGGAGCCACGGCGCCACGACCTCGTCGACCCGCTCGGATGCGTGGACCACCGTGAGCGCGCGGTGCGCCGGCGGAAGCAGGAGCGCGCGGGGCTCGTCGTCGAGCGCGACGAGGTGCTCCGAGCCGGAAAAGACGCGCCCGACGGCCGACATCGTCCCGCCGAAGCGCGTGAGCTCGGCCCGCGCTGCCGCATCGAGCTCCCCGCGCGGAACGCGAGCGCCGAACATCGCGAGCTCGCCGTCGAGGGCGCGCGCGAACGACTCCGTGCGCTCCCTCGGCCCTTGCACGAGCGCGACCTTCGGGGAGAGGCAGCCTCGCCCATCGAACGCGACGAGATCGGCGGCCACGCGCGAGGCGGCGTCCGCGAGCGAGGCCCCCTCGTCGATGAGCGCGAGCCCCATGCCGCTGCCGTGGCGAAGCCGGTGGATGTGCGCTGGCAGCGTGTGCGCGATCGCGTCGAGCGCCGCGTCGCTGCCGTAGAGGTGCGCTTCGTCGATCTCGAGCGCGGCGACGGCGACGTCGTCGATGAGGACGACCTCGTGGAGGACGTCGGCGAGGATGCGAGCGAGCGCCGGATCGCGGCGCGACGGCCGCACGAACACGCGCGGGGCGGTCGCGAGCCCGAACGCCACGGCACGCAGCGCCGCAGTGCACACGTTCGCGGCCAGCACGACGAGGCAGGCCGAGCGCGTGGCGGCGCACGACACGAAGGCGCGGAGCTCCTCGTCGGTGGCGCTCGCCTCGAGGTGCTGCGTGAGCGCGAGCTCGAGCCCCGGGCCCGACAGCCCACAGGTAGGGAGCAGCTCCGCGCGCGCACGCTGGCCGAGTGGCGTCCCCGGGGCTCGGAGCTCACGGCCGACGGCGAGGATGCGCCGCACGCGACCGACGCGCTCCACGTCGCGCTCAGCTTCGCTTGCCGTCGGCATGGCGAGAGAGGAACGGCTCGAGCGCGAGCGAGCAGCCGCGCGGCGGCGCGCCCGCGACGCGGCCGTGAAGCTCGACGCCGCCGTCGTCGAGCACCGTGATGCGGTCCGCCGTGAGGATCGCCACCGAGGAGTCGACGTTGGCGAGATCGACGAAGCGCGCGATCCCTTCGGTGTGTCTCGGGACCGGCGCGAGCGTGGCCGGATCGACCGCCGTCACACGCAGCCAAGGCGGCGCGTAATAGGCCGAGCGCGACAGCGGCACGGCGCACCACCCGAGGACATGCGCGAGCGCCGCTTGGTAGAGCTGGCTCGACAGCTCGGTCATGCCGTACTCGCCGACGACGCGGATCTCGGGCATCGCGAGGACTCGGGCGAGCCCGCGCGTGAGCTCGGCTGGCGACACCTCGCGGGTGCGCCCCTTGAAGCCGCCGGTCTGCATCGCGAAGCTTCCAGGCGGCAGCGGGAGCGCGCCGATCGTGTCGACGAGCTCGGCGAGCGCGAACGCCGTCCCCGCGAGAAACACGGGGCTTTGCGCCCGACGTGCCTCTTCGACGGCGCGGCGCACGCCCTCGAGATCGAGTCGCTCGCCGTCGAAGTGCCAGCTCGCACGTCCCAGCCGCTCGGCGAGCCGCGCCATCATGAAGCTCAAGGACGACGCGGGCGCGCGCTGCTCGTTCTCCAGCAGGCCGACGAGGCGCACCTCGAGGTCGGGCGTGCGGCCTGGATAGAGCAGGCGCTCGGCCCAGGCGAGGGCCGCGAGCCGATAGGTGCGCGTCGTGCGCATGGCGTGCAGCCCGCGCTCGGCCGCGGTCGTGCCGCTCGTCAGAAACGCGCGCTCATCGAGGGACTCCGGGTGCGCGGCGATCCGGCGAAGGCGAAATGCATCGGTGGGGATCGCGGGGATCGCTTCGACGGTTGCGAGGCTCGCCGCGGAGAGCCCGTTCGCTGCGAGACTTCGCGCGACGGCATCGACATGGCGAGCTTGGTAGCGCGCGAGCGCGAGCGCGAGCTGCTCGAAGCCCTCGGTCGTGGTGCCGGCGAGCGAGCCCTTGATGAACTGCGCCACGCGCCCGTGAAGCGCGTCGCTCTCTTCGACCTGGCTCACGCAGCGAGCACCTCGGCGAGCGCGTCTCCGAAGGAGAAGAGCGCCTCGGCGTCGATCGTGAGCGGCGGGGTCAGCGTGAGGACGTCGCCCGCGATCCCGCCGGAGACGACGACGATGCCTCGACGCAGGAGCCCTCGCACGCATTTCATCGCGCACTCGGCGCCGTCGAGCTCGACGCCTATCATGAGCCCGCGGCCGCGCACGTCGCGCACGAACCTCGAGGTCGCGAGGGCGCGGCGAAAGCGCTCCACGGCCTCGCTGCCGAGCGCTCGCGAGCGCGCCACGAGCGCCTCTTCTTCGAGCGCCTCGAGGGTGGCGAGCGCCGCGGCGCAGGCGAGCGGCGAGCCCGCGTGCGTCGACGTGTGCACGACCTCGCCCTGGCACCAGCCGCGCATCGCCTCGCGCGTCGCGATGCAGGCCGAGATCGACACGCCGCCGCCGAGCCCCTTGCCGAGACAAACAATGTCCGCCACGGCGCCGTCCTCCGCCGACCGGAGCCAGCTCCCCGCCCGGCCGAGCCCGGTCCAGATCTCGTCGGCGATGACGAGCGCGCCGTGCTGATGAGCGAGCCGCGTCAGCTCGCGAAGGAACCCCGCCGGCGGCACGACGCAGCCGCCGCGCCCGAGGACCGGCTCGACGAGGACCGCGGCGCACGGCCGCACGCGCAAGAGGTCGGACACGAACGCGAGCGACGCCTCCACCGTGGCGCCGCGCAGCCCCGGAAACGGCGCGAAGCTCACCGCTTGGTTCAGCTGCGGGGCGAACGGCTCGCGAAAGCTCGCTCGAAATCCGCACGCCGCGAGCGGTGCGTAGCCGAGGCCGTGGTACGCGCCGTCGAACGCGACGAAGGCGTGCCGGCCCGTCGCGAGCGTCGCCGTCTTCATCGCCGCCGCGATCGCATCGCCGCCGCTCTGCGCGAGCAACACCTGGGCGCCGGGGCTCGGATGCAGGCGCGCGAGCCGCTCCAGCAGCGCGAGCTTCACGTCGCTCGCGTAGACGTCGCCGAGCCCTTGCACGAGCCTTCCTGCTTGTTCGGCGATCGCTGCCACGATGCGCGGCGCAGCGTGACCCACGAGCACCGAGCCGAACCCGGCCGCCAGGTCGAGGTAGCGGTTGCCGTCGACGTCGAGGAGGGTCGCGCCGCTGCCCGAGGCGAGCACGATCGGCGCCGCGTCCGTTGCGTCCGCGCCCGCGCGGGTCGTCCGGCGATGCGTGAATGCGGGGCACTCGACCCCGGCGATGCGTGCACCGAGCTCGAGCGAACGCGGCCCCGGCACGGGCGCGTGGCTCATGCGCAGACGCGGTTTCGGCCCGAGTTCTTCGCTTGGTAGAGCCGCTCGTCGGCGCGCTTGAGCAGCTCGGCGGCGTTGCGATCTTCTTCGCTGAGGACGGCGCAGCCGACGCTGATGGTCACCCGGATGCGGTCGTTCTGAAAGACGAACGAGTGACTCTCGATCTGCTGGCGGAGGCGGTCGGCGAGATCCACCGCCCCGTCGAGCATCGACTCCGGCAGCACGATGCAGAACTCTTCTCCGCCGTAGCGCGCGAACATCTCGTCGCGACGGATCCCGCCTTGCACGAGGGCCGCGATCTCTTTCAGCACGAAGTCTCCGGCGAGGTGCCCGTGCTCGTCGTTGACGCGCTTGAAGTGATCGAGATCGAACATCATGACGGCGAGGTGCCGCCCATGCCGCCGCGCGCGGATGAGCTCCCGCTCGAGCGACTCGTGCAGGTACCGCTTGTTGTGGATCTGCGTGAGGCCGTCGACGATCGTGAGGCGGTAAATCTCTTCGTGGTACTGCGACTCGACGTCCGCGCCCGACAAGAATTTGAAGATCGTCGAGCCGATCTTGATGCGGTCGCCGTTGCGAAGCACGGCCTTCGCGACCTGATCGTCGTTGCTGTAGGTCCCGTTCGTGCTGCCCTCGTCGGCGACCACCCAGTGCGCGCCCTCGAGGGTGAAGCTCGCGTGCCGGCGCGAGACGGAGTCGCTGTCGAGCACGATGTCCATGTCGGTGCCACGCCCGACCCGCTGCGGGCTCGAGTCGAGCACGAAGCGCTTGCCGAGGAGCGTAGGCTCCTTGGTGTAGATCACGACGACGCAGTCGGTGCGCGGAGCTTGGCTCTCCTCCGCCGCCGGTCGGATGATCTGGGTAATTCGGGTCTTCTCGTCGAAATTCGCCACGCAGGACCGCCGTGTCCGGGGGCGAGCGACGGCGTGGTGCCGCCCGTCCGAGCCGGGACCATGAGACGCGCCGAGGGTACGCCTCCGTCCGAGGGGACGTCAATGCAGAGCAGGATCGGGCAGGCTCGGGCAGGCGGGCACGCTCGGGCAGGCGGGCACGCTCGGGCAGGCGGGCACGCTCGGGCAGGCGGGCACGCTCGCGCGATCGTGGAGGGGATGGGTCGCGCGCCTCACCGAACGAAGCCGACGCGTGCGGCAGAGCCCGGTTGATGGCGGAGCTGCTCCTCGAGGGCGGCGACGAGCGCGTCCGGATCGTAGCCGCCGCCGAGCAGCGTGAGGCCGCGCGCCGCGGCGGCGAAGGTGCCTGGCGTGAGCTTGTCGAGCGCGTCGAGCCGCGCGCGCGTGCCCTTGCAAGATGCCTCGCGGGGCGGAGAAATCCCGTGCTCCGTCAGCGTGGCGAGGAACATCTGCCAGCGCTGCTCGGGCCGCAGCGGCTCGAAGCGAACCTTGAGCGCGAAGCGCCGAAACACCGCCGGGTCGAGCGTGTCGTAGAGGTTGGTGGCGCAGAGGAAGACGCCGCGGAAGCCCTCCATCTGCACGAGCAGCTCATTCACTTGCGTCACTTCCCAGCTGTGGTTGGCGCGGCGGCGATCGCCCAGGAAGGAGTCGGCCTCGTCGAGCAGCAGGACCGCGTCTTCCGCGGTGGCGCGCTCGAACATGCGGGCGATGTTCTGCTCCGACTGCCCGACCCAACGGCTCAAGAGGTCGGAGGCGCGGCAGGCAATGAGCGGCATGCCGAGCCGCTCGGCGACGTGCGCAGCGAACGCCGTCTTGCCTGTGCCGGGTGGGCCGTAGAGGCACGCGGTTCCGCCGCGCTTGCCTGCGAGGCCGTCGCAGAGCTGGCCGAGGTCGCAGCTCGCGTTGACGAACGCGGGATCGTAGCGGCACGCATCGTTCGACGCGGTCAGGCGCTCGCGAGGCCCAGCGAGGCGAAGGGTGCCGCGAAGCGCGAGCTCGAAGGTGGCCTCGGCCTCGTCGCGGCCCGCCACACCGGCGAGCCGGGTGACTCGCGCCGCCCGCTCGATGTGACCAGGGCGAAGGCGGCCGTCGTGAGCCAGCTCGCGGAGGAACGCTTCCCCGAACGACAGGCCGCGCACGTGGCGGTCGAGCATCGCGCGGCGCACGGGCGGCGGCGCTGCGGGCAGCTCGACGATGAGGTCGAAGCGACGGAGGTAGGCCGGATCGATGTGGTCGACGTGATTGGCGATCCACACCGCCGGCACGCCGTTGGTCTCGAGCATCTTGTTGGTCCACGCCTTGTCGTTCCCCGTCTCGAGCCTCAGGCCGAACATGCCGCTCCACGTGCGCGGGAACACGTCCTCCGCTTCGTCGAACAGCACGATCGATCGCGGCGCGCGCTCGAGGATCTTCTGACACACACAATACGAGGTCATGCGCGGTGAGCCAGACATGGGGTCGCCGTCGGAGTCCTCGCACCGCACGCCGAAGAGCTTGGCACCGAGCTCGTGGGCGAGCGCACGCACGAGCTCGGTCTTGCCGGAGCCGGGCAGGCCGTAGAGGAGGATGTTCACACCCTTCTCGCGGCGCGCGAACGCGCCCTCGAGGAGGCGCGCCGCGAGCTGTGCCTGCGCCGCGACGTGCGGATAGGCGGCGAGCGTCAGCTTGGCGCGCCGTTCGGAGGCGAAGAAGCGAGCGAGGAGCCGCGCGGGCGTCTTGTGCTCGCCGGCGAGCACGTCCTCGAGACCGTCCATCGGCGTCATGGTGTGGGCGAACGAGGTCATCCCGCGAGGCGGCAGCCTGCTCTTGACCTTCACCAGGCCAAGCGACCGCAACGCCGCGTCCGCCCGGAGCGCCTGGCTCACGTCCCCGCGTGGCGCGCCGAGCGCGATGGCGAGCGTGCTGCTCAATCGGCGAGAGCGGTCTTGGTCCACGCAGTCGCTCAGCAACGCGCGCTGCTGGGCCATCACCACGAGCGCGAGCACCTGCTGCTCGAGGGGCGTGAGGCCGAGCGCCCGACCGAGCAGCCGCGCGTTGACGAACACGGGCTCGCGGCGCAGACGTCTCATGCCTTCGACCTTCGCGAGCCGGGTCGCGAGAACTTCGCGCCAGCGCTCGAGGTCGTCTTGCTTGGCGGCGTCGGTGGCCACACCTATCGCGGCGCACACGCGCGCCTCCGGCCAGTCCTCGTCCGCCGCGAAGGAGTCGAGCCCACACCCCCGCACCAGCAGGCGCAACATCCACAGCGCATCCACGGTCGGGATCGTCGCGGGCGCGAGCCGCTCCTTGATCTGGAGCCGAGCGCGTCGGCTGGAGTAGAACCTTGGGGCTGTCTTCATGCGAAGCGCTCCGGCGTGGTCAGGCAGACGGGGCTCGTACGGCCCCGCAAATGGTCCTGAACGCTAACAGCCCGCTGTGACACCCAAGGTCATGGTTCCTGGCGCGACCGAGCCGTCGGGGGCGTCGCTCGACTGTGACATGGGAGGTCCCAGGTAGACCCAGGTCGAGTTGGCCCGCGGCGTCGACTTGAGCGAGGCTCGCCGCCATGGCCGCTTCACGCACGCCGCCCAAGCGCAAGCGCAAGGCCGCTCCGCCCGCCCGCCGCGAGCGAGACGCGCAGCCCGTCGACCGAAGCGCGGAGCCCATCGACCGAAACGCCCAGCTCGTGCGCGTGCTCATGCTGCTCGCCGATCTCTGCCGCCTGGACGGGGTGGATCTCTACGAGCTCGCCGCGAAGTACGACACGACGCCGCGCACCATCCGACGCGACTTCGACGCCCTCGAGGCGGCGGGATTCGAGCTCGTCGCCGAGCGGGATCCGGCGGGCAAGCGGCATCGCTGGCGCATCCCACGGGATGGCGCCCGCCGGCGACTCGAGCCGCTGCTCGATGTGAGCCACTACCTCGCGCTGCGCATCGCGATGGATCCGTCCGGGCCGATCAACCAGCGCAGCACGATGTACGCGCAGCTCGAGGATCTGTCCGACACGATCGAGGGCGTGCTGGGCTCGCGCCAGAAGAGCCTGCTCGCGACCATCAACCGCTGCTTTCACACGTACGACAAGTTCGCCTATCGCGAGGCGGCTCCCGAGGTGCTCTGGCCGCTCATGCACGCCATCGACGCGAGGCGCCTCTGCCGCGTCACCTACCGCGCGATCGGCGGCGGCGGGAAGGACCGCAGCTACGAGCTCTTGCCGCTCAAGGTGTTCGTCTATAACCGCGCCCTCTACCTCCACGCCTACGTGCAGTCTCACGACAACGTCATCGTGCTCAACCTCCAGCGCCTCGTCCGACTCGAATCGCTCGACAAGACCTGCAAGCCGCCAAAGAGCTACGACCCGGAGCTGCTCGAGCGCTCGGCCTTTGGCGTGTTCATCGGCAAGCCGCCCGTTCGCTACCGAGTCCGCTTCACGCCGGCCATCGCGCCCTACATCCGCGAGCGCAGCTGGCACCCGACTCAAGAGCTTCGGGAGCTTCGCAACCGCGGCGTGGAGCTCACCTTCGAGTGCAGCCCCTCGGTCGAGGTGGACGCCTGGATCGCGTCGTGGCGTGCCGACGCGGAGGTCCTCGAGCCCGAGTCGCTGCGCGCGCAGATGGCGGCGCTGGGCGAGCGGCTGAAGCGCATGTACCGCGCTTAGCAGGCTGTTGGGAAGCGGACCGAGTCGGCGCGCCGAGGCGCCGCTAGCCGAGGAGCACGCGAAAGATGCGCTTCGCCGGGGGCGTGCCGGGCATGCCGCTCTCCATCGGCGGCGTCAGGTAGTAATACGCGCAGCGATCGCCCTCGCCGAGGAGGTCGTTGAGCGCGCGCTCCATCGCGTCCGGCCCGAGCTCGTTCGACACTTCCCAGGTGTCGGCGGTGACGCTGTCGCCCATCCAGGGGCCCGCGCACATGGCGAGCATGCGCTGCCGACGCTCGGGATCGGCGATGGTGAACGTGAGGATGTAGTCGTGGTTGAGAAACCCGCTATAGAGCGCATCGTCTCGCATCGATTCACCTCACCCTTCAACCGCGAGGCCCGGGCGCAAGCGGCGCCTCCGCGTCGTCGTCGCCTTCCTCGTCGCGCGGCGAGCGCAACGTGAAGACGTGGAGCCCGATGAGCAGCACGGCGAGCGCGACGCAGGCCTTGCCGTTCTGCTCCGCGCGGCGGTGCGTCGCCTCGAGCGCATGTCCGCGCTCGCCGACACCGCGCCTCACGCCCTCGCCATGAAGGCGCAAGATCTCGGGCGTCAGCATCGCGGCGCCGACCATCGCCAGCGCCGCCAGCACCATGCCGACGTAGCGGCGCACGCGCGCGACGATGCGCACGGGCCGCGGACGCGGGCTCCTGGCGCGGACGTCGAGGAGGGTGCGCGCGACTTCGGCGCCGAGCGCGACGAGGGCGCAGCCGACCGCGATCGCGTCGAAGCGCTGAAAGGCCGCGCCCATCGCGTCCGCGGAGAACGGGTACGGCGCGAGCCGAAACACCATCGGCGCGGCGCAGGCGCCGAGCGCGACGAGCCCGCCCGCAAAGACGCCGAGAGCCGTGACCGCCACGGTCGTCGCCGCGCGATCGATGCGGGCCCGCCTGAGCGCGGCGAGCTCCCACTCGGGCGGCTCGAGATCCGCCGCCGAGAACACGTCGGAGCCGGGCTGCGGCGTCGAGGGCGCGTCACCCGTGCGAGGTGCGTCGTCGTTCGGGTGCATGGCTCGGGTTTTCCGGCGCGCGGTGCCGGCGCGCGACCTATACCGCGCTTTTGAGCAGGGCGAGCGCCTCGCGCACGGCGTCCGGATCGGCGCGGCGAGCGTCGTCCTGCATCGCCTCGAGCTCGGGCGACGCATCGAGGAGCCGCGCGCGCCCCGCCGCCGCGACCGCGAGAGTGCGTCGCGCGCGCGAAAAAGCCCGCAAATCGCGGCGGATCCACGCGATCGCTCGCGCATGACCGAGACGGGCGAGGGCCACGCGCGCATGCCACGCATACCTGTCGCCGCCGATGCCGAACGCGCCCCCGAACGCACGACGCTCGAGGCCCCGCCGCGCCGCGACGACGCCGAGCTCCCCGGCGAGCTCGATCGCCGCCGCCTCGTCCTCGGCCTCGGTCGTGGCGAGACGTCCTTCGACGACGTCGACGAGCAGCGGCGTCGCTGCCTTGTCCCCGCCGCGCGCGCGCACGATGGCGGCGGCGATGCGGACGACGGGAGCCTCGTGCGCGAGGAGCCGTCGCGCCCGCTCGTACACGAGCGCCGGGACCGGAAGCTCCTCTCCGCCGAGCTCTTCGCCCATGCGCAACGCGATGTGGCACACGAGCGGATCGTCGTCGTCGGTGGCGGCGACGAGCGCCGCAATGGCCCGCTCACGATCGGCGGCGCGCGCCACGGCGATCACGGCCTGAAACCGGATGCGCGGCTCGGGATCTTCGAGCGCACGCGACAAATAGGCGAGGAGCGACTCGTCGCCAGGCGATCGACGGAGGAGCGCGCCGAGCGCCATCACGGCGAGCTCGCGCACGTGCACGTCCTGGTCGCCCTCGGCCGCGGCGAGCAGCGGCGCACACGCGGCGCCGTCCTCCAGGTAGGCGAGGCTCTCGGCGGCGGCGGCGCGAACCGAGGCGTCAGGCTCGGTCGTGGGCGCGAGCGCTGCCACGAGCGCGGCCACCGCACGGTCCTGGTGTTCGGGCGCTTGTCTGCCGAGATCCGCAGCGGCAGCGCGCCGCACGCTCGCCTTGGCGTGGCGCAAATCGCGGAGCGCCGCCTCGAGGGTCCGCACCGAGGGAACGAAAGGGATCATGACGTGCTCAGGGACTCGCCCTCTCCGGGCGCGCGACCGCTCGCTGCTGGCCCGCGCAACCGGGCACGCCGTTCAGCCGCCGCCGACTCCGCTGCCGCCCACTCCTTCAGCTCCGCCAGCACCACCCGCGCCAGTCGCGCTCGTCGTCCCGGTCGTTGGCACATACGGAACGAGCGGCGGCGCAGCTCCGGGCGAGCACACGCCCGGCGGCTCGCTCGGCAGCTCCGCCGGCGTGCTGGCGGGCACGCAGATCCGCACGACGACCGGTGCGCCGTCCTCGTCTTTGTCGACGGCGCGCGCACCTCGCTCGGATGGGGCGAGACACGCATAGCCGGCTCGGCAGTCGCTCACGTCGTCGCACTCGACCATGCAGAACGCCTGCGAGAATCGCGCACTCTTGCCGTCGTCGACGCCCTGGCAGGCAGCATCGACGTCGTTGCGAAACAGGATGCAGGCCGCCTCATCGGGGCAGCTGCCCGGCGCGCAGTTGAACTGCGTGCAGTAGCCCCCCGGCATCGTCACGTCGCAGAGGCGCTCTCCGAGCGACGAACAATCGAGCGCGGTCGCGCACGCGTCGCCGATCTCGGGCTGACAGCCAGCGAGCGCGAGCGCCACGACCGCCGCGAGCGCGCCCGTGAAGAGGCGCACTCGGCTCGGCTCGCGATCGGCGCGCAACCTTGTCATCGCGGTGGCTCTTACCCTGCCGATTCGATGGTGAAAAGAGCGGCCGGCGCGGACGCGACGAATTGCGCGCATCACCGAGGCCTTGCGCTAGGCTCGGCTCGCGCTTTTTCGACTCGGGAGAGAGACCATGGTCAGCGGACTTCGAATTTCACGAGAAGCACAGTGGGGCGCATTCGGGCGCACCCTCCGGATCGGCCTCCGAGGTGCCGCATCGCTGGCTCTCGCGATCGCGGTGCTCGACGGCTGCGCGGACGCGGTCCGGCTCGAGCCTACCGAGACGATCGCGGGCCCCGGAGCCACGACGACGACGGGCCCGGGTGGCGGCGGAGGAGCCGGCGGCAGCGCGGGCGCTTGCATCTCGAACAGCGACTGCGCCGAGCCGGCGAGCGTCTGCGACACCGCCAAGCGCGAGTGCGTCGAGTGCCTCGTGGTCGGCGACTGCGCCGCCAAGCCCGGCACGGTGTGCAGCAAAGCCGAGTGCGTGTGCCCCGGCGGCGAAACGTACTGCGGGCCGAACCACTGCGTCGACGTCGCGACCGCTCCCGACGACTGCGGCCAATGCGGGCATACCTGCTTCGGGCTCTGCTTCGGCGGCGCCTGCACGGATCCGTGGGAGCCGATCGCGCCGGAGGGAGCGCCGTCGCCGCGCTCGCAACATGTCGCCGTCTGGACCGGGACGAAGATGGTCGTGTGGGGCGGCACGCCCGATGGCTCGCCCATGAGCGCGCTCGCAGACGGCGGGATGTACGACCTGGCGACGCGCACGTGGACACCGATCGCGCTCGCCGCTGCGCCGTCGCCACGCGTCAGGGCAACTGCCGTGTGGACCGGCACCGAGATGATCGTTTGGGGCGGGCAATCCGTGGACGGCTCGACGCTCGGCGACGGCGCGCGCTTCGACCCCGCGACCAACAAGTGGACCGCCGTCTCGTCGCAGCTCGGCCCCGCCCCGCGCGTGCGACACACGGCGCTCTGGACCGGCACGCAGATGTTCGTCTGGGGCGGCGACGCGAACGACGCCGGCGCATTTCTTTTTACCGGCTACACGTACACGCCGGCCTCGGACTCGTGGTCGCCGATGTCGACGATCGGATTGCTCCCTGTGATCGCGCGCCGCGACCACACCGCGAACATCCTCAAGGACGGAGCAATGATGGTGTTCGGCGGGTTCGGCGACGCCTACGGCGCGAACATGTCCCCCATCGCCACGGGGCAGTATTTTCCGAGCGGCGGTGTCGCCGGTGCGTTCCTCTACGCGCCGAAGGGCGACGCCTGGACGCCGCTGTCGCAAATCGGCGAGCTCTCCGCGCGCGCGGAGCACACCGCGGTGTTCGATGGCTCACGGGTGCTCGTGTTCGGCGGCCGCGACGCGAGCAGCTTCCTCAATGACGGCGCAGCGTACGATCCCGCGAGCGCCGTGCCGTGGCAGGCGAAGTTCGATCAGCCCGGCTTCATCACCGGGCGCGCCGGCCACAGCGCCGTTTGGCTCGAGGGGGTCAAGCGCATGATCGTGTGGGGCGGACGCGACCCGAACGGTCCACTCGGCACCGGCGCGGTCTTCGTGCCCTCGCTCAACGCGTGGGAAAAGAGTACGCCGTCCCTCCCCATCGCCGCACGCGACGAGCACACCGCGGTCTCGACCGGCACCAAGATGCTCGTCTGGGGCGGACGAGGAGCGAACGGGAGCCTCGCCGACGGCGCCGTCTATTCCCCGTGACCGGCGCGAGGCGCGGCAAGCGGGACCTGTCCGACGAGGCTTCGAGGCGCGGCAAGCGGGACCTGTCCGACGAGGCTTCGAGGCGCGGCACGCGGGACCTACCCGACGAGTCTTCGAGCGCCCCCGCCGCGACGCCGGTATGGCTCGCGGATGTCGCCATCCCCGTGCCGCTCGGGATGGCCTTCAGCTACACGGTGCCCGAGCGGCTGCGTGCGAGCGTCGTGCCCGGCTCGCGCGTGCTCTGCGCTCTTGGCCACCGCAAGGTAGCGGGCGTCGTCCTGAGCGTCGGCGAGCGAGTGCCGTCGCTCCCGATCCATCGGCTGAAGCCACTCCTCGAGCTCGTCGACGCGGCGCCCGTCTTGCCCGTCGAGCTCTTGCGATTCCTCGAGGAGCTCGCGCGCTACTACTACGCGCCGATCGGCGAGGCGCTGCGACTCGCGCTCCCTGTCGTCGAGCGTGAGTCGATCGCTCGGCTCGCCGCGCAAGGCGAGCTCGCGGCGGGCGAAGCACCGGGCCACGCGCGCGCGTTCGGCCGCGTCGTCACCTTCGCCACGGCGACGGACGCCCTCGAAGCGCCGGGATCCTTGCGAGGTCAGGCCGCGCTCGTCCTCGCGTTCCTTCGCGCGCACGGTGATGCGAAGGTGTCGGCCCTCGCGCGCCAGTTCGGCAACGCCCGCGTCGCCGTCGCCAAGCTCGAGCAGCTTGGGCTCGTCCTCACCGCGCAACGCTCGGACATCGCGGAGGGCGCGCGCTTCGACGGCGACGTCCCGCGCGAGCCGCCCCCCGAACCGACGGCCCTGCAAGCCGCATGCGTCTCACGAATTGCCGCGCGTCTTCGCGACGGGCAAGCGGGCGCGTTCGTCCTCGTCGGAGTGACCGGCAGCGGCAAGACCGAGGGGTACATGCGAGCGATCGCCGAGTGCCGCGATCTCGGAAAGAGCGCGATCGTGCTGGTGCCGGAGATCGCGCTTACTCCGCAGCTCGTGGGTCGCTTCCGCGCGCGCTTCGGCGACGAGGTCGGCGTGCTTCACAGCGGGCTCAAAGGCTCGGCGCGCCATCGCATGTGGCGCGAGCTTCGCGACGGCACGCTGAAGATCGCGGTCGGGGCGCGCTCGGCGCTGTTCGCGCCGGTCTCTGACCTCGGGCTCGTCGTCGTGGACGAGGAGCACGACGGCTCGTTCAAGCAGGAAGAGGGTGTTCGGTACCACGCGCGCGACATGGCGCTCTTGCGCGCACATCGCGCGGGCGCCGTCTGCGTGCTCGGCTCTGCGACCCCGTCGCTCGAGTCGATCGCGCTCAGTCGCAGCGGTCGCGCCGAGAGGCTCGACTTGCCGGAGCGTGCCACGCGCGCGACCCTGCCGACGATCGAGCTGGTCGATCTTCGCCGCATTGGTGCCGGGCCGAGCGGCGAGCGGTACCTGTCTCTGCCGCTGCACCGCGCGCTCGAGGCCACGCTCCGAGCGGGCGAGCAGAGCATCGTGTTCTTGAACCGCCGCGGCTTCGCGCCGGCCATCGTGTGCCAGGCGTGCGGCGTCTTGATGCAGTGCCGCCTGTGCTCGGTGTCGCTCACGTTTCACCGCGGCGAGCAGCGGCTGCGATGCCACACCTGCGATTTTGCGGCGCGCCTTCCGAAGACGTGTACATGCGGCTCCTCGAAGCTCGAGCTCGAGGGCCTCGGGACGGAGAAGCTCGAGGCCTCGCTGCGAGCGGCGTTTCCCGCGGCGCGCGTCGGCCGCCTCGATCGCGACGTGGCCCAGGGCGCGCGCTCGGCGGCGATCCTCGACCAGATGCGCCGCGGTGAGCTCGATATCCTCGTCGGCACGCAGATGGTGACGAAGGGACACGATCTCCCATGCGTAACGCTCGTGGGCGTCGTCAACGCGGACACCGCGCTCGGAATGCCCGATTTTCGCGCGGCCGAGCGGGGATTTCAGCTGCTCGTGCAGGTCGCCGGGCGCGCCGGCAGGCACGAGCGACCCGGTCGCGTCGTCATCCAGACGTACAACCCCGACCATCCGGCGCTCACCTTCGCGGCACGCCACGATGTCGATGGGTTCCTCGCCGCTGAGTTGCTCGATCGCCTCGCCGCTGGGTATCCGCCGCATCAGCGACTCGCCCTCGTGCGCGTGTCGGCCATCGACGAGGAGGTGGCGCGCTCCGCCGCCGCGCAGATCGCGGCGCGCGCCCGAGCGACGAAGGCCGTGAGCGCACGCGAGGTTGAGGTGCTCGGCCCCGCGCCGGCGCCGATCGCCAAGACGCGTAACCAATTTCGGTTTCGCGTGCTCCTGCGCTCGCGAGAGCGAGGCCCGTTGCGCGGAGTGCTGAGCGAGATCGCCGCGCGCCTCACCGAGCTCGATCGCAAGGCGCAGGCCGTCATCGACGTGGATCCGGTGTCGATGCTCTGAGCGACGGCGCGCCGCTCACTTCGCGGGCGGCGTCATCACCGACGCCTCGATGGGCTCGTTCTTCGCGACTTGATTGAACGCGATGTCGCTCTTGTCGCCGTTCGGCTCGAAGAGCTCGATGCGCACGACGCGCCACGGCTCCTCCGCGCTCGCTCGAAGGACGAGCCGGGTGAGCCGCTTCTTCCGCTCCGGGTCCGTCGGCGAGAACGCGAGCACGAGCTCCCGTCCCTCGCGCTTGGGCTCGATCGCGTAGCGCTTCGCGAGCGTGCGGAGATCGCCGCCGAGCATGACGAGGAGATCGTCGAGCACGGCGCCAAACCGCCCCGCCGCCGCCTTGCCGACCTTGGTCACTCCGTCGGCGCTGCGGACCGCGAGGCCAAAAGGCCCGATCCAATACGTCACCGAGTCGGGCGCGGCGAGCTCCCAGCGCAGCTTGTCGGGACGCACGAGCCAGAGCCGGCCCTCGCTCTTGACCTCCGCGGCCAAGAGGCCGATGGCTCGATGCTGCGAAAAACGCGCGGTGAGGGTGCGCACGTCGGCTCGCGCGGCCGCGATCGCACGCAGCGCCTCGTCGGTGTCCGAGGCCTCGCGCGCGTGGGTCGCCCCGGTGGCGAAGCCCTGCGTGCCATGCATGGCCGCCGCTGCGACTGCCGCCTTCATCCAGCTCCTTCGAGAAAGGAGCATCGCGCTTTTTCGAGAGAGGCGCATCGCGCGGGTCCGATCGGCCTTCATCATTCCACGCCCTCGTGCGGAGCGCCGCGCTCACGCCAGGCGGAAAACTGCCCGCTCGCGAGGAGCGGCGCCGCCGGCACGGCCTCGACCGACGCCGCGCCACGCGGCTCGAACGCGGGATCGAGCAGCTCGCGCAGGTCGAAACGCACGAAGCGGCCGAGCGCGTGCGGGCCCTCGCTCACCCAGAGGCTGCGGCGGGTCGTGTCCATGACGACGGCGTGCGTCGCGATGAGCGCATCGATGGCGCTGCGATGGCCGAGCGGCAGCTCGCCGCCTCCTCGTGCGCTGCGATCGCGCAAGAGGGACACCGCGTCTTCGAGCCGTGCCGCGCGCGTGCCCGCCAAGAGCTCGGCGACCCTTCCGGCGCGCGCGAGCGTCGACGTCGTGTTGCGAACTCGCTGGTTCTTCGGATCGGACGCGTGCGGTCCTTCGAAGTGGTTCGTCAGCCAAAGCGTCGGGCCTGCGCGCCACCGAACGAACGGCGGGTGCCCCGGCACGCGCTCGACCACCGCGGCGTCGCCCGACGCGTCGACGACGAGCAGCATGTGCGGCACGAGCGGATGAAGCTCGCCCAGTCTGCCGACGGCGTCGCTCGTCGTCGTCGCATGGGCCAGGAGCCAGCGCACGGTGTGGGCAACGGGAGCGCCGCGATTACGCACCTCTCCGGCGCGCGCGCCGTGCACCACGATCGCGACTCCTTCGGCGTTCATGCCGGTCGCGGCGCCGACGAAGCCGGGCCACGACACGGTCGCGTACGGCACGGGACCGTCTCCGCCGACAAGGAACACGGTCTTGTGCGCCTCGAGCACGCTCGGCCCCTCGAAGTCGAAGTTGCGCCCGACGAGCGTGTGCCCGCTCAACGTCGCCTCCGGTCCGAGGACGAAGCTCGTGCACCCGAGAAGTGGCGAGTGCTCGAAGGCGAGCAGGATGTCGTAGAGCGAGTGAAGGTAGAGAAATCGCGGGTAGGTCGGCATCAGCGACGTGAACGGATCCGGCACGAACTGCGCGGCCTGCGCCGCGATCTCTTGGCGCCGATCCTCGCTCATCTGCCCATCGAATGCGCCGAATCGCAGGCGCGCCAAGTCGACGATCGCCGCACGCGCGAGGCTCGAGGGCACGTATTGGCGAAAGGCGTCGTGCATCGCGCTCTCGATGGCGCGCTGATCGTCGTAGAGCAGCTTGCCGTGCGCTGCCCCCGCCTCGCTAGGACTGCCCGCGAGGCGCACCTCGCGAATGTTGCCGCGCATGCGGGCATACGAGCGAGCGACCTCGCGCCGCCCCGGATCGTCCGCCGCCACCGAAGGCACGCCGCTCGAGACCGCGACCTGCGGCACGACCGTCGCACTCCTCGCAAGCGCCACGAGATGAATGAGCACGGGCACGCTCAGAGCCGCGGCCACGAGCACGAGCCCGCGACGGAGCCAAGCTCGGCGACGCGCGCGACTCATCGGTCGCGGCCGCCCCACGACGAGGCGAGCCGTCGGACGCGCGTCTCCGCCACGGTGCTCAGCACGCATTTAACGATCCGCGGCGGCTCGCGCCACGCGTCGAAATGTGTGACGCGCTCGGGCGGATACCGGACCGCGATCGGCACCTCGACGATGTGCATGCCGGCCGCGACGGCGCGAATGAGGAGCTCCGCCTCGAACCCGTAGCCCGGCTCGCGACCGCCGAGCGCGAGCGTTGTGGCGATAGGATATCGCCGCAGGCCGCACTGCGTGTCCGAGAGCCGCGCGCCGACGAAGGCCGACATGACGAGGTTGGAGAATGCGTTCGAGAGCTGGTTTGGGCGCGGGGCCCCGGCCGCTCGCAAGTCGCGCACGCCGACCACGAGCGCCTCGGCGTCGGCGCAAGCGTGGTGCATTCGCCACGCCTCTTCGGGCGGGTGCTGGCCATCGGCGTCGACGGTGATCGCGACGTCGCAGCCTCGTGCGCGCGCCTCGTGGAGTCCGGTGCGAAGCGCGGCGCCCTTGCCGCGATTGTGGCCGTGACGCACGACCGTCGCCCCCGCGCGCTCGGCGTACGCCGCGGTCTCGTCGCGCGAGCCGTCGTCGACGACGAGGAGCACGCTCGGCGGCGGGAAGCGCGCTACGAGCCCGGCAAGCACCGCGCCGATCGTCGGCGCCGCATCGTAGGCCGGAACGACGACGGCGGTGCGCATGGGGCCCTCGATAGCGCAGTTTGCGGCGCGGGGGCACGCGCTCGGCCGCCGGGTTGCGACGTGCACGCTCGGCGCCGCCAGGTGGCGAGCCGCACGCGCTCGGCCGCCGGGTTGGCAGCCGCTCACGCAGCCCGTAAGGTTCGAGCATGCACGACGAGCCGGCCGATGTGCCGCCCGACGATGCCTTGCGCCAGCGCGCGAAGGCGGTCATGCGGCGACGCGCACGCGCCGTGCGAACGAGCGTGCCTTCCGCGGCGCTCGCGGTCCGCTCCGCTCGCATCGTGGCGCGCGTCCTCGAGCATCCGGCCATCGCCACTGCGTCGCGCGTGGCCTCGTTCTCGGCCATTCGCGACAAACACGAGGTCGACTTGGCGGCGCTGCACGCCGCGTTGCGAGCCCAACGAAAGCAGGTCTATTACCCCGCGATCGAGCCGCAAGACGGCGGCCGCATGAGGTTCGGGCTCGTGGTCGATCTCGCAGAGCTCTGCGAACGAGGGCACGGTTTCGCGGAGCCTTCGCCGGACGCCCCGCGCGCGACCGCGCTCGACGTCATCGTCGTGCCCGGCCTCTTGTTCGATGCGCGAGGCCACCGCATCGGCTACGGCGCGGGCTACTACGACCGCACGCTGCCGGCGTTCTGCCCGCCTGCGCTCTCGCTCGGCGTCGCGTTCGACTTTCAGCTCGCGTCGGAGATCCCCAACACGCAGGGCGACGTGGCGGTCGCCGTGATCGTGACCGACGCGCGCTCGTTCGCCGCCGCGCACGACGACGAGCTCGCACAGCGCGAAACGTAGAACCTTGAAGCGCGGGCGCGGCTCAGTCGGCCACGCAGCTCGCGAGTCAGCTACTTGGCCTTGGCTGCGGCAGCCGCGACCGGAGCAGCCTGCTCCGTCGAGAGCTGCTTGGCGCGCCACTCGGCGAGCTGGCGGGTGCGGCGCGCTTTCTGACGACGGCGAACGATGGGTCGCTGAGGCATGGGAGGGAGCGTTTTAGTCGAACCGCCGAAAATAGCGATGCTTTTTTAGGCCCATCCCCGCCGTGGGCCCTACCCTTCGGTTCGCACCATGGAATCCTCGCAGCACGCCGATCGCCGACAGGGTCTTCGCGTTCGCGCCGAAACCGCCGCGCGCCTCGTGCGCCACGGCCATCCCCGCGCCTGTCGCCTCGTCGATCTCAGCGCCACCGGCGCTCGACTGCGCACCGAGCACATGGATCTCCCGATCGTGCACCCGGTCGAGCTCCCGACCGAGCACGGCGAGCCGCTGCGCGTGAGCGCTCGCGTCGTGTGGCGGCTAGGCGCGGACTGCGGCGTGAAGTTTTGCGGCAGCGACGCCGAGCGCCTCGATGTCGCGGAGCTCGTCGACGCGATGCTCCGCAGGGCGCGAGCGTAGTCCCCTGAGTCCGAAGTCCGCGCCGCGCGTCACTGAAACAGGACGACGCGCGAGCTACCCTTGATTTCCATGTGGAAGTGATCGGCGTGGTCCGCGTCGTAGTTCGGGGAGAGCACGTACGTGAACAGCCCCGCGCTCGCGGCCTCGCACACGATCGCCCACAGCTCGGCGCCGACGCCGGTGGTCGGGGGCTTGCTCGCGGGTCCGCACGTAGGCGCGCCGATGCGTCCGCCGAAGTGCTGCGCGACGCTGAGCCAAGTGCCGTCGCGCTTGCGTAGCGCGCCCAGATCGATGGCGAGCCCGGCGGGGTGACGTGTTCCGGGCGGTGCCCAGCGGGGTCGCTTCGTGCGAGGAGCCGGCGCCGGCGCGGCGGGCGCGTCGAGCTCGGGTTGCTCGGCGTCGTGCGCCGCAAGTTCGCTCCCCTTGTGCGTGGCGGGCGCCTTCGGGTCGCGCTTGCCCGCCTTGCCCGCCACGTCGGCCTGCGCCTTCGCGTCGACCTTCGCGTCGCGCTTGCCCGCCTTGCCCGCCACGTCGGCCTGCGCCTTCGCGTCGACCTTCGCGTCGCGCTTGCCCGCCTTGCCCGCCACGTCGGCCTGCGTCTTCGCGTCGACCTTCGCGTCGCGCTTGCCCGCCTTGCCCGCCACGTCGGCCTGCGTCTTCGCGTCCACTTGCGGCTTCGTCTTTTGCGGCGCGGTCGTGGTTGCGCCCGCCGCAGGGCTCGCGTCGCGTGCGGCCCCGGAGAGCTCGAGCTTCGCGCGGCTCGCGGCCTTGCCCTTGATCGCGTCTTTTCGGTGCTGCCGCGGCGCCTTGTCGCGCAGCTCCCCCTTCTTGCCGAGGTCGCTGCTGCGCGCGGGCGCGTGTCGCTCGTCCTTGGCGCGCGACGCGGAACTTGCCGGCTCGCGCTGCGGCTCGGGGTGCGTCACCGTCGAGCTCGGTCCGCCGGGCGCGGGCGTGCCGTCGCGCGCGCGCGGTTGCTCGTCCTCGGGCGCGGCGGCCTAGGCGACGCGCGGCGGGGGCGGCTCCTCCTTCGCGACGTTGGGCCGGAACATCGTGTCGTGCACGAGCTCGACGACGTCGTGCCGCTCGAGCAGCACCGCAAAATCGTCGAGCGAGAGCGCGAGGCGGGCGTCGAGGATCTCGAACACCGAGCTGGCGCGCGCTTCTTCGGGCAACACCGAGTGAATGTGGACGCCATGCAGCGGCCCAGCGAGGCGGATCGGCGAGCGCACGCCGCGCACTTCGCCCTCGCGCACGTAGGGGACACCGCGCCGATCGAGCTCGGCGAACGCCTCGTCGTCGCTCATGTTCGCGTACACGTGAGCGGGGCTCGCCGCGAGCACGCTCGGGGGAGGCGACACGGCATAGGGCGAAAACGCACGCACCGTGGAGGGCACGGCGCCTACGCCGAGCAGCGCGAAGACCGCAGCAACGAGGCGAGCTCCTCGCCTCACCGCGCCCTCCGCTTCGCGCGAGCGCCTGCGTTGCTACGTCGCCAACCCACGGGACGCCGAACCTAGCGCGAGTCCCTCCCGACTGCCCAATTGCCGTCGCGTCGCGCTCCTGCTCGGTCGCAAGAGCCGCGGGCGCGCGCGCTCAGTGACGAACCCCGACGAGGCGAAACCCGAGCGGTCCTTGCCGCAGATGCGCCTCGAACGCGTTCGGCAACGGCCGTCCGCGTCGGTATCCGCGCACGTGCACCACGACATAGTCGTGGGCCGCCGCCGCGCTCGGCAGCGCGACGGAGAGCCGCGCCTTCTCCGGTCGCAGATCGTCGCGCCGCTCGAGCTCGCTGCCATCGCTCGCGAGAAAGCGCACCGCGTAGCTCATGTGCCGAGCCTTCGCCACGCCGCTGTCGATCGCGAGATCGACGAGCTCGAGGACGCCGGCGCCTGCCTCGTTCACGCTCGTCGCGAGCGTCGCCACCTCGAGCGGCGTCGTGCGATCGAAGCCCCACGCCACCACCTGCGCGCGCCTCGCCGCCAGGAGCTGTAGGAGCCAGTTCTGTTCCGGCGCGCCGAGGTGGCTCGAGATGACCGCGCGCCCCAGGATCCTTTGCGACACCGCGGCGATGCGCTTGGCCGCCCAATAGGCGTCCGCGGGCAGGAGGCGATCGCCCGGCTCGAACGGCGGCGAAGGCGAGTACTCGGACGGCGTCGCGAACTCCTCGTAGAGTCCAACGCTCGGCCACGGCGTCTCCGGCATGTAGGCCGCCGGCTTTGGCGAGAGGCCGAGGCTGAAGAGGCGCAGAAAGAAGTTCGAGTCCTCGCGATCCTTGTCGAGAACCCACTGGACCGCGTCGCGATAGCGGTCGACGCCGAGCGCACCGTCGAGCCCGACGAGGTAGTGGCGCACGTGCCCTTCGCCGGGCTTGCCCGCGTACGCGTCGCGCAGCATTCGCGGCGCAAACCGCTTGAAGTCGAGCCACGCGCCCACGAGCCGCAGCGCGCGGAGGCTGCGCCGATCGCGCGGGTCGAGCCGGTCGTTTGGGTCGTCGGCGCGAGTGTGTGCGATCGACGTCGGACCGAGATCGACGCCCACTGGCCACTGCGTCGCCGCGACGCGCTCCCCGTCGGGCGTCGTCGTCACGTGGACCTCGGGCGTTTCGTAGCCGAGCGCGAACGCGAGGCGGCTCGCCGTCGCGGCTGCGCCGGTTCGCATCCCACGGCGCCCAGCAAGGTCGGATAGCAGCTCGTAGCGGATCCCGCGCGCATCGATGACGACGCGAACGCCCGGCGTCTCCGAGCTCGGCGGCTCGTCGATCGCGGTGAACGGCGGGACGGGTGGCCCGTTCCGCGTGTAGCCCTTGAGCGGTTTATCGGCGAGCCGCGGCGGGGAATACCACGATGACGCGACCACATCGTCGAGCTGATTCACGTCGACCGCGGCGGGCGTGCGCTTCGGATCGAGCATGTTCACGAGCTCGCGCCGGACGTAGACATCGGCCTCGAAGAACGTCGGAAAGAACGTGCGCGGCTTCGGCATCGCGACCGCACGCTCGTCGTCGGCGCGCTCGACCGGCGGCGCTAGCGCAAACCGCGCGGGCCGGTAGCTGCACCCGCTCGCAACCGCAAGGGCGAGCACCGTGACGCCTCGGCTGCCGCCGCTCCACGTCCTCCGCAAGCCCCGCGACCGACCCGCGCCGTGCGCCACGCTCTCGCCGCCGCTCATCGTTCGCTCGTGCCCACCGAATTCGCCCGACTAATCCCGGTGCTGCCGATCGCCGTGGATCTCCGCCCCGCCGATGCCCACCGTGACGCGCGCGCCGTCGGGGCTCGCGGCGACCAAGAAGCTCGCGAGCGCGCTCTTGCCGGCGAAGAAGTCGAAGCCGAGCCCACCCGCGATCCGGCTGCCCGCGAGGTGGCTCAGCTCGAGCTCGGACACCCCGGGGGCGACGGTCGCGCCGTCGAGAAAGAGCCGCATGCCCAGAAATGGCACGAGCTGCCACGCATAGTCGAGCGAAAGGACGAGGGAGAGCGCGTCGCGCCGGGTGTCGAAGCCGCGGTAGTCGGGCTGGCGCGACAGCTCGACGAACGGCAGCTCGTGCCCACCGAGCGCCTCGACGTGGTCGATGACGAAGCGTCCAATGACGAGGTTCGTCTGCCGGAAGAACGGCAGCGCCCAAGTCGCGCGCGCGCCCGTGCGCGCATAAGCGACGCTGCTGCCCGTGACCGTGTGCGCGCCGCCGAAGTACGCCTCGACGGCGACGCCCGGCGCTGGCCGGGTCCGCACGCGCCGTGAGTCGTAGCGGGCCGCGAGCTCGGAGTACGCGAGGAACGCCTCGTTCGAAAAGCCCGCCACGCTGCCGGTTTCGAACACGCGAAATAGCCCTTCTTCGCCGGCGTTGGCGTCGAAAATCGTCTGCCGCCGATACAGGCTGCTCGACAAGAAGAGCTCGAGATCGTCGGTCGGCCGCACGCCGTAGCTCGCGAGCCAGCGCACGCGCCGCTCCGAATACAGGCCGAACGTCTTGGTCGTGCCGTCGCGAAAGCGGTTGCGCGGATCGGTCCGCGGGGAGATCCCGAGACCGTGGAACTCGATGTCGTCCTCGAGCCGGTACGCGAGCTCGACCGAGACGAGGTAGGGCGCGACCGCGCGTAGCCCCTTGTAGACGACGCGCGACTCCACCGCGACGTTCGCTGGGCCACCGAAGCCGAAGCGCTGGCTGCTCGCCACCTTCGGACTGTCCGCGATCATGCGCAGCCCGACGCTCGGCGTGCTGCCCGTCTCGGCGAAGAGCGTCGGGAACACGAACAGGTCGCCGCCGGGCGTGCCGAGCAGCTCCCGGTAGCGCGGCACGAGCTGCTCGTCGGCGACGAGGCTGGCCGCGAGCTCGGTGCCGAGAAACGTGTAGTCGATGACGTTGCGCGGCAAGAACAGCGCGACCTCCGCCGCGTCGCGAGCGGCGGCGTCCGCGGGACGAGCAGGCGCTTCGACGCCGGAGACGTCGAAGCGCGCCGGGACGTCGGCGCGCGCCTCGCCCGCCAACGCGCCCATGGCCACCGCGCCCACGGCCAACGCGCCCACGGCCAACGCGCCCACGGGCAACGCGCCCACGGCCAGCACGGCACGAAGGGCGGTCACTCGTCCGTCGGCGCGCGGCACGATGCCCGTCAGAGTTCTTCGCGGGTCAAGAGCCGCGCCGGCTCCTTCAGGGTCATGCTGAACGGCAAGAACACCGCGAGCGTGAGCGCGGCGGGATCGTCGCGATCGATCCCCTCGAGCACGCGATGGTAGATGACGGGTCGGGTGAGCTCCTGGCGGCGCTGCGGCAAGAAGTGTCCGAGGAAGAACGTGTAGAGGTTGCGTAGATCGGGGAAGCCTCCATGCGTCACGGTCTCGAGGTACGACCCCGCGAAGAGCCGGTCCACGGTGACGCCCGCGGCCTCGTCCGCCTTCGCAGGACCGCGCACCGCCAACAGCAACTTCCACGACCACTCGTGAGGGACGACCTCGGTCGGGTCGCCGTCGAGCGCGATGAGCGCGCCCTCGAGCACCGTCAGCCCGGAGACCGCCGCGAGCTGCGCGAGCTTCGCTGCCCCTTCGCGCACCTCCGCGATCGAAAAGTCGCGGCTCAGCTTGATGGCGAGCGCGCGCACCGCCTGGCGCTGCGTCTCCTCGAAGCCGTAGGAGCCGACGAGCCCGCTCGCCCCGGGGATGCTCGATGGGGCACCGCGAACGCGCGCGCGACTCAGGTGCTTTTGCGTGATCTCGTCGGACATGGCGTTGGCTCGCGATCTAGCAGAGTTACGGGCCACGCGGAACGTCGGCTCGCGATCCTTCCCCCGATGCGAGCGCACGCGCTTGCTCTGAGGCGGCGCTCGCCCTAGGTTCCACCGGCATCCGCCCCCGCGGCGTTCGGCGAGCCGACGCAAGTGAGGGCAGCCCCTCGCCCCGACACCCGAGCGCAGCCGCGCCGCCCCGAAAGGTCCCCTTACGCCATGAGCAACAACGTCAAGACGGTCACCGATGCCAACTTCGATGCCGAGGTGCTGAAGGCCACGGGTCCCGTGCTCGTCGATTTCTACACGACCTGGTGCGGGCCCTGCAAAATGCTGGCGCCGATCGTCGAGAAGCTCGCCGTCGAGTATGCCGGCAAGCTCACCGTCGCCAAGATCGACGTCGACGCGGCCCCTTCGATCGCCTCGAAGTACGGCATCTCCAGCGTGCCGACGGTCATGGTCTTCGAGGGCGGGCAGAAGAAGGGCTCTCGCGTCGGCCTCGCCAACCGCAATCAGCTGCTCGCGCTTGCCGGCTTCGGCGACTGACCGCCCGCGATTTCGCGCAGCCGCTCGGCGAGCCGCGTCTTTCGACTCTCGCGGCGAACCTCGGCGAGCGCGAGCGACAGCGCGCGCGGATGCACGATCAAGATCACGAGCTGCTTGGCGCGCGTGACCGCCGTATAGAGAAGATTGCGCGACAGCATGATGAAGTGCTGCGTCATGAGCGGCATCACGATGGCCGGGTACTCGCTGCCCTGGCTCTTGTGCACCGTCGTCGCATACGCGAGCCCGAGCTGATCGAGCTCGGACTCCGCAAACGCTACCTCCCGCTCGTCGAAGCGCACGGTCACGGTGCGCTCCTCGGCGTGCACGCCCGCGACCTGCCCGACGTCGCCGTTGAAAATCTCTTTGTCGTAGTCGTTCTTGAGCTGCATCACCTTGTCGCCGACGCGCAGCGTGCGATTGCCGCGACAAACCTCGGCGCGCTCGGGCGACGGCGGGTTGAGCTCGGCCTGAAAGAGCTCGTTGAGCGCGATGGCGCCCGCCGCCCCGCGCTGCGTCGGCGTGAGGATCTGTACGTCGCGGCGCGGATCGAGCCCGAAGGCGCGCGGGATCCGCTTGGTGACGAGCTCGCGCATCAGCTCGATCGCCTCCTCGGGACCCTGCCGATCGAAGACGTAAAATTGCTCGCCTTGCCGGACCGCGCCGAGCGGCGCGATGCCGTCGTGGATGCGGTGCGCGTTGGCGATGATGCTGCTGTCCTCGCCTTGGCGAAACACGCGCGACAGGCGCACCACCGGCACGCAGCCCGAGTCGATGACGTCGCGCAAGACCGCCCCGGGGCCGACGCTCGGGAGCTGATCGACGTCGCCGACGAGCACGAGCCGCGCATGATCCGGGAGCGCCCCGAGCAGCGCATCCGCGAGCACGATGGGCACCATCGACGTCTCATCGACGACGAGGCCGCCGACCTCGAGCGCGCGATCGGAATGCCGCATGAAGTTCCCGCGCCGCGGCTCGAACTCGAGCAGGCGGTGGAGCGTCGCCGCGTCCCGCCCTGTCGCCTCGCTCATGCGCTTGGCCGCGCGCCCCGTCGGAGCCGCGAGCGCCACCGGAATACGCGCCATGTCGAAGAGCGCGAGCAGCGCGCGCACGATCGTGGTCTTGCCGGTGCCCGGGCCTCCCGTCACGATCAGCACCTTGCTCTGCGCCGCCGCATCGATCGCCCGCCGCTGCGTCTCGTCGAGCGTGAGGCCGCTCTGGCGCTCGAACTCGGCGATCGCCCGCGCCGCGTGAGGGATGGGCTCGACTTCGCGCACGAGCGCCGCGAGCCGCGTGGCCGTGCGCACCTCCGCGTCGTAGAGCTCGGGCGCGTAGATGGCTGTGACTTCGCCGTGAACCTCCCTCCGGATCCGGCTCGTCGACGCGAGCGCCGCGACCGCTTGCTCGGCTGCCACGAGCTCGCACTCGAGCATCGCCGCCGTCTGCTCGACGAGCGCGGCCTCCTCGGCGTAGACGTCTCCGCGCCCGGCGAGCTCGTGCAAGACGTGCAACACGCCCGCCTGCGCGCGCTCGGGTGAGTCCGCGGGAATTCCGACGCTGCGCGCGATCTCGTCCGCGGTCTTGAAGCCGATCCCCCACACGTCGAGCGCGAGGCGGTAGGGCGATTTCGACACCACGGTCATCGCCTGCGCCCCGAACCTCGCGTGAATGCGCGCCGCGAGCGCCGGCGACGCACCGTGCGCCTGGAGGAACACCATGATGGCGCCGATCTCGCGGTGCTCGGACCACGCCCCGGCGATCCCCTCGATGCGGCGCGCGCCGAGCCCCGGCACTTCCCGCAGCCGCTCAGGGCTGCGGTCGAGGACCTCGAGCGTGCGCTCGCCGAACTTCTCTACGATGCGCTTGGCGTAGACCGGTCCGATGCCAGGGACGAGGCCCGAGCCAAGGTAGCGCTCGATCCCCGCGAGCGTCGCGGGCGCGAGCACGAGCAGCGTCGTCGCCTTGAACTGGCGGCCGTGGCGCGAGTCTTCGACGTAGGTGCCGGTGACGCGAACACGGCTTCCTGGCGGCGCGACCGGCACCACGCCGACCACCGTCTCCGGCTCGGCCTGCCCGGCGACGCGCACCCGCAGCACGCGAAATCCGGTCGCCTCGCTCGTGTATGTGACCCGAATCACCTCGCCCTCGAGGACGCCCTCCACCGCGGGCGCCGCCGGCGCGGGAAGCGCGAAGTCGAGCTGGTCGTCGCCGCGGCTCACGCGCCCTCCGTATCGCATTCGCCCGCGCGCGACCAACCGCTCCGGCAAAGGCCGTGCCGCAGGCACGCGCATCGCCGACCGACTCCGTGCGTCGCGCAGAAACTCCAGGCCATGGACGCCGCCGTTCGCGCTCATACAAAGATCATCGCCACGACGCGCGACCGCTCCCGCGCTTCTCGCTGGCTCGCTGTCTCCAAGGCGCCGGGAGCGCCCGCGCGCTCACTTGCCGCAGGTACAGAGGCTCTTGCACACGCCCGCGCACTCTTCGCATGCGCACGACCTCAGCGTCTGATTCGAAGAGTTCGTCTGAAGAAACTCGGCGTCGCAGGCCAAGTAACAGGCGTGATTGTTGATATCCTGGGCGCAGTCGTCGATGCAGCTGAGCCACAGGATGCAGCCCGTGTGTTCGCGGCAGACGGCGAACTCAGCGGCGCAACTGCCCTCCTCGAGGGCAATCACACAGGCGTAGCACGCGGGACCATCCTCACCGTAGTTGGAGGTGTCGCCCCCGCTTCCGTCGCCACCCGATCCGCCTTGCCCCGCGCCTCCGCTGGCTCCTGTGGTGGCGTTGCCGCCCGAGCTGGCGTTGGCTCCCGAGGTGGCGGGGACTCCCGAGGTGTTCGGTGGCCTGGCGGATTCGTCGGCTCGACATGCGCCAAGAGCAGCCGCGACACACAAGGGGAAAAGACTCGAGTTCAAGGCGCCTACGGCAGCCTAACGGACGAGCGGCAGATGCGTGAGAAATTTCTCCCGACGCGATCGCCGACCCGGACGCGAGCTCGTTCGCTGGCGAATCTCGGATGCACCGCACGAGACGACCCGCGAACTTGCCGCGCCCCGGCCCGAGGTGCGAAGCTCGACGCGCGATGCGAGCTTCGGTCTTTTCGCGGCAACCTAGGACGGGAACGAGGGCTTCGACGTGGGTGGGCGTCGCGTGGCTCGTGATGGCTGCCGGGCTCGGGACGGGCTGCGCGCGGCAGGTCGACGTCTACGACGAGAAGGACTGGGTCAGGGACGAGACGGCGCGGACGACGGCGTGGCGCGATGTCGAGTCGCTGTTTGGCAAGGCGCCGCAGCAGGTGGGCGGCAAGGCGACCACGCTGCGCGGCGTGCGCCACGACTTGATGATGCCCAAGACCGACAAGCCGGACGCGCGCTGCTCGTGCCTCGACGTGGTCGTCGGGGAGGCCGGAGATCGGAGGCTGCGCTGGCAGGCGGGTGTGCCGGTGATGGGCCCTGGCGAGCTGGCGTTCGCGATGCGCACCGAAGGCTCGAGCTGTGCCGCCGACGCGCCCACGCATCGGCGTCCGTCGATCTTCGCGGTCGACCGCGACGGCGCGAACGTCATCGTCGTGGTCGAGGAGCTACCGCTGGACCGGCCCCAGGCGCTCGGTGCCATCCTCGAGCGACCGGGGCCTGGAGGCGCGCTCTACGTGCGTTCCCGGCCGCAAAAGGGAAAGAGCCTCGTCTATGCCCATGGCCCTGCCGGGGCGGGCGGCATGTGCAAAGTGCTCGGCCGCGCCACCGACGGGGACTGACCGCCGCGTCGCACGCCGCTCGCTAGAACTAGGCGGCGAAACGCGGAGTCGCCGCGCTCGAGCTATTCGGCCCGCAGCGGAGCGGCGCGGTGCCCGGTGGCCGCGAGCACGCCCGCGAGGCGGCCCTCCGACTGCTGCAACTTACGCGCGAGGCCGCGCGCGAGGTTCATCGCGAGGAGCGCGTACGCCCGCGGATCGGCGCGGTAGAGTTCGTGCAGCTGGCGTGAGCCGAGCTCGGCGAGGCGGGCATCGGTGCGCGCGCGGGCCAGGATGGCTCGCGTCGTCACGCCGAGCAGCGCCACCTCCCCGAACCAGGTGCCCGGCGCGAACGTCACGGAATGGAGGAGCTCGCCGCTCGCCGCCACGCGGACGAGCTCGATCTCGCCCTCGAGCACGATGAACAGCGAGTGACCGCTGTCGCCCTCGCGGAACACGGTCTCGCCGGCCGTGAACGAGCGGCGGGTGAGTCGGGCGATCAGGGCCTCGGCGACCTCCGGCTCGAGCGCGGCAAAGAGAGCACCGCCGCGCAGGGCGTCGTCGTCGCGTGCGGTCACGTCGTCGCGTGCGGTCACGTCGTCGCGTGCGGTCACGTCGTCGCGTGCGGTCACGTCGTCGCGTGCGGTCATCGGCGTCCCTCGCTCGCGTCGGCGGCGATCGCCTTCGTGAAGACGAGCCGCGCGCGGCCCGGGCCCGCGTAGTCTCCGTGCTCTTCTGCCGTCCAGCCGAGCGCCTCGTGGAAGTGTACCGAGCCGTCGTTGGCGAGCGTCGTGATGGCCTTCAGCCGCGAGCAGCCCGCGAGCCGACAGGCCTCCTCGAACGAGGCGTAGAGGCGCGTGCCGACGTTGCGGCGCCGGAACTCGGGATCGATGCCGACGAGGTGGACGTAGCCCGTCGGACCCGCGGGCGCGATGAACCCGAACAAGAAGCCGACGAGGGCGCCCTCGTGGACGACGACGCGCGCCAGCTCGCCGAGCTCGTAGAAGAACAAGGGGTGGGCGAGGGCACTGGTCGGACCACCCCACCACTTGTCGATGATCCGCACGATCTGGTCGTAGTCACCCTTCTCGAGCTGGCGCGTGGTGAACGGGGGAGCGGTCATCGGCGGCGTTCGCGGGGCGCGGGGGCGCCGCGGCGGGCGCTCGGATAGCACGCCTCGACGGGAAGACCAAAGCGCGAACTTCGGCGTCGTTGATCGCGCGCAAGACGCGGGCCGCGGGTGACCTGCGCGGCACCGCACGACGATGGCGCGACCTCGAGCCGGGCTACCCAAGGCTCGCCGACTTCGCTCGTGCCCTGAGTCCGAAATTCGCTGACAAGTTCGCTCGCCCCCGATCGCGGCGAGGGCGAGCGAAGTCGTCGCCCTGCGGCTCATTTCGACTCGCGGACGCGGTGCTAATTTGGTGGCGAATCTCTGCTTCGCCACACTAGAAGAACGCGCATGCCGGAAACGCGAATTGCCCCTTCGATTCTGTCGGCAGACTTCGGTCGACTGGCGATGGAGCTACAGGCCGTCGAGGCGGCGGGCGCCGACTGGATCCACGTCGACGTGATGGATGGCCGCTTCGTCCCGAACCTCACGATCGGTCCGCTGGTGGTGAGGGCGGTGCGCGCGGCCACGAAGCTCCCGGTCGACGTGCACTTGATGATCGTCGAGCCCGAGCGCTACGTGGAGGAGTTCGTCGCGGCTGGCGCGGACGTCGTGACCGTGCACGCCGAGGCCTCGACGCACCTCGAGCGCACGCTGCGGCAGATCCGGCAGCTCGGCGCGCGCGCAGGCGTGGCGCTCAATCCGCACACGCCCGAAGAGAGCGTCCGCTACGTGCTCGACTGCGCCGATCTCTTCCTCGTGATGACGGTCAATCCGGGCTTCGGCGGTCAGCCGTTCCTCGGTAGTGTGCTGCCGAAGCTGACGTGGCTCAAGGGCGAGCTCGAGCGCCGCAAGCTCGCGGCCGACCTCGAGGTCGACGGCGGGATCACGCGGGCGCCGGCGGCGGCGGCGCGCAGGGCGGGCGCCAACGTGCTCGTCGCGGGGTCGGCCGTGTATGGAGCGAACACGCGCGGCGCCGAGGCGACCTTGGCGGAGCGCGTCGCGGACTACCGTGTCGCGATCGACGCGATTCGCGCGGCCGCCGACGTCCCTGGGAACGACTGATGGCCAAGCGGCGCTGGCTCCTCGCGGCCCTCGTGTCGTCGACGGCGGCGTGCGGGCTCCGGCCGTCGAGCGAGCGCGCCAAGAGCGCGGCGGGGCTCGGCGATGTCGCCCTCGGGCCGACCGGGACCGCAAGCCGCGAGCGCGCCCGAGGCACGGCGGCGACGAGCGATCCGGCGAAGGCGCACGCGGACGGGGCGAGCCGGCACGCGGACGAGGCGACCTCGGAGGCGGCCGCGGCGATCGCGGTTGCCCTCGCCCAAGTGAGCGCGACGCGCGAGCTCGCGGCCCGGGGTGCCGTCGCCGGCGGCGAGGTCTCACGCCGCGAGGGGATCCGCCTCATCGTCGAGAAGACCAAGCGCGATCTCCCCGAGCGTGTGCTCGCGGCCCAGGGCGAGTTCTTCGCGGCGCTCGGCCTCACGCCCGCGGACTATCCGTTCGTCGAGGGCGTGTTCGCGATGGTGGAGACGAACATCGCGGGCTTCTACGACCCCGACGCAGATCGGATGTACCTGGTGGACGACCTCGATCCCGGCGCGCGGCGCGAGACCTTGGCCCATGAGCTGGTGCACGCGCTTCAGGATCAGCACTACGACCTCGGCGCGCGGCTCGCGTATCGCCCCGGCGAACTCGACCGGCTCGCTGCCACGAGCTGCCTCGCCGAGGGGGACGCCACGAGCGCGATGCTCGACGTGGCGATGGGCTCGGCGTTTCGCGCTGACGCCGAGCAGCTGCGCCTCGGCATGATGGTGTCGATGGCGCTCTCGACGACGGGCGCGACGACACCGCGGTCGCTGCAGTTGTCGCTCGTGGCGCCGTACATCGACGGCTTTCGCTTCGTGCAGGCGCTGCGGCAGCGCGGAGGCTGGGCCGAGGTCGACCGCGCGTGGGCGGCACCGCCGGCGACGACCGAGCAGATCCTGCACCTCGAGAAATACGACGCGCACGAGCCGGCGCTCGACGTGCATGAGCCCGAGAGCGCGGCGCTCGGCGAGGGCTGGCAGCGACTCGACGGCGACAGCGCGGGCGAGCAGGGACTGCGCGTCGCCTTCGAAGAGTGGATGACCCCGAGCGAAGCGGCCAATGCTGCGGCGGGGTGGGGCGGCGATCGCTTCGTCGTGTTCGAGCGCGCGAGCGTCGGCCGCAAGGAGTTTGCGGTCGCGTGGCTCGTACGCTTCGACGACGCCAGCGAGGCGCGTGAGGCCGAGCGAGCCGTCGCTAAGAAGCTCGCCGCGTGCTCGCTGCGACCGGAGCTAGGACCGCTCGCGTGGGGGCGCTCGGAAGAAAGGCTCGCCTTCGTCGCGGGCCCGTATCGGCGCGAGCCGAGCAAGCCCGCCCGCGCGGCAGCGACCTGCGCGAGCGCTTCGCTGTGGCTCTCGAACGTGCTGCGCCCGCCCGCGCCAGTGACGCTTCGGTGATGCCCGGGGTCCGTCGCCTCACGCGAACGCCTCGGCCACGCATGAGCCGAGCCGCGCGCTGCGCGGGCTCAGCGGCGTGCGGCGTGATTCGCAGCGGAGAGGGCGGGATTTGAACCCGCGGTAGGAGTTACCCTACGCACGCTTAGCAAGCGTGTGCCTTCAGCCACTCGGCCACCTCTCCAAGCTCTCGCGAGCGAAAGCGGGTCGGGAAGATGCCCGAGGAGGCGATCTTTGGCAAGCGCTGGCGTTCAGAACGTGGCGCTGCCGGGAGTGCGCGGATAGGGAATGGCGTCGCGAATATTGCCGAGCCCGCACACGTAGGTGACGAGCCGCTCGAGGCCGAGGCCGAAGCCGGCGTG
>SXGR01408560.1_pt1 | contig 36244 bp, 26 predicted proteins | sample 3174711 | NCBI WGS metagenome assembly SXGR01 (sample SAMN11356860, study PRJNA531348) | freshwater metagenome | isolation source: freshwater sample F1-60 | place: China: Fuxian Lake, Yuxi | collected 2017-12-25 | reverse complement strand
GGGACGCTCGTATTACGGACACGGTGGTTTGGGGGCGGGCCGCAGGAGCCTTCGCCGGGATCGGTGGCCGTGTGGGGCGGGTGGTGATGTCGTCGTGGCGGGACTCGATCCACCCGAAGCCGTAATACAAGCGTCCCCCCTCCTTGTGAAACGAGGAGGGGGACAGGGGGTGGAGTGCGAACCACCTTGCCCGTAATACGAGCGTCCCCCCTCCTTCCGGAGGGAGGAGGGGGACAGGGGGTGGAGTGCGGGGTCGAGCTTGACTCAGCGCGTCACGGGGGATGACGCGACCGGACAGGGCGAGGTGCGGCGGCCTTTCAACGGGCGATGAAACGTGGTAGTGGAGGCAGCGATCTGGCAGGCGCCGCCATCGGCGCCGTCGTCTTGTTGAGAGGGGCACCGGTCCGCCATGAAGTTCAACCATGTCGCGATCCTGAGCGTGGTCGGAGTCGACGCGCCGGACAGGATCTTGTCGGCCGATATGGAAGCGCAGATCGAGGGCTCTCTTCGGCGTCTGGGGTTGAGGCCAGGGATGCTTGAGGGGCTCTCTGGGATCCGGGCGAGGCGCTTCTGGCCGAGGGGGGTCCAGCCCAGCGACGCGGCGACGCAGGCGGCGCGGGAGGCCATCCGGGCGTCCGGGATCGACGCGCAGCGGTTGGGTGCGCTGATCAACACGTCGGTGTGCCGCGATTACGTCGAGCCCTCGACGGCCTGCCTGGTGCATGGCAACCTGCGGCTGCCGGCCGAGTGCCTCAACTTCGATATTGCCAACGCCTGCCTGGGCTTCCTCAACGGCATGGAGCTGATCGGCAACATGATCGAGCGGGGGCAGATCGAGTACGGCGTGGTGGTCGACGGCGAGTCCAGCCGCTTCATCGTCGAGCAGACGCTGGCGCGGATCGCCTCGCCGCAGTGCGACGCGCAGACCTTCCGGGACAACTTCGCCACCTTGACGCTGGGCTCCGGCGCGGCCGCGATGGTCCTGGGGCGGGCGGAGCTGGCGCCGCCCGGCGCGCACCGCTTCACCGGGAGCGTGTCGCTGGCGGCCACCGAGCACAACGGGCTGTGCCAGGGCCAGCTTGACCACATGAAGACGGACAGCCAGAAGCTGCTGCACGCGGGCGTGGCGCTGGCCTCGCAGACGTGGCGCCGGGCTCAGGCGGAGCTGGGCTGGCGGGCCGAGCTGCTCGACGAGCTGGTGCTCCATCAGGTCTCCAAGGTCCACACCGAGACGCTGGCGGGGGTCCTTGGGCTCGACGTCGACAAGATCCTGGCGATCTACCCGGAGTACGGCAACGTCGGGCCGGCCTCGGTGCCGATCGCGCTGGCGAGGTCGGCGGAGCAGGGTCGCCTGAGGCCGGGGGCGCGGGTGGCCTTGATGGGCATCGGCAGCGGCCTGAACTGCGCCATGGCGGAGGTGATCTGGTGAGCTTGATCGTGTCCAGGGATCTCTACCCCTTCGAGAGCCACCACCTCGACCTGGGCGGCCTGAAGTATCATTACGTCGACGAGGGCGCCGGCGACCCCGTCCTGATGGTCCACGGCAACCCGACCTGGTCCTTCTACTACCGCGAGCTGATCAAGTCGCTCAGGGGCCGCGCGCGCTGCATCGCCCCGGATCACATCGGCTGCGGCCTGTCCGACAAGCCCGGCGACGACAGGTACAGCTACACGCTCGGCCAGCGGGTCGACGACCTTGAGGCGCTCGTCGACCACCTGGGCATCGAGGAGAGGCTGACGCTGGTGGTGCACGACTGGGGGGGGATGATCGGCATGGCGATGGCGGCCCGCAGGCCCGAGCGGATCGCGCGCCTGATCATCCTCAACACGGCCGCCTTCCACCTGCCCTCGACCCGGCGCTTCCACTGGCAGCTGCGGGCCGCGCGAGACATGAAGATCGGCGCCTTCCTCGTGCGGCGCTTCAACGCATTCAGCGCAGTGGCTGCGCGGGTTTGCGTGCGCCGCGCGCCCTTGAGCCCCGAGGTCCGGGCCGCCTACACGGCGCCCTACGACACCTTCGACAACCGGATCGCGACCTTGCGCTTCGTGCAGGACATCCCGCTCGGCCCCTCGGACCCTGGCTATGACATCGTCAGCCAGACCGAGGCGACGCTGCCGTCCTTCGACGACCGCCCGGCGCTGATCTGCTGGGGGGGCGAGGACTTCGTCTTCGACCACCACTTCCTGGCTCGCTGGCGCGAGCTGCTGCCCTCGGCCGAGGTCCACGAGTACCCCGACTGCGGCCATTACGTCCTGGAAGACGCCTCGGCGGAGATCATCGCCCAGGTCCAGGGCTTCCTGGACCGCCACCCGCTCCCGGAGCCAGGCTGATGTCCGAGCGCGTCAACATCGCCGCCTACCTGCCCATGCAGGCCGCCCGCCAGCCCTACACCCCGGCGCTCTACTTCCCAGCAGGCCGCAGCCCCCAGGGGCAGGTCCTCTACAGCCACTACACCTACCGGCAGCTCGACCGCCGCAGCGACGCCATCGCCCGCGGCCTCGTCGACGTCGGGATCGGCCGCGGGACGCGCGCCGTCCTGATGGTCAAGCCCAGCCTGGAGCTCTTCGCGCTGGTCTTTGCCATGTTCAAGGTCGGCGCGGTGCTGGTCATGGTCGACCCTGGCCTCGGCCTCAAGAACCTGAAGGCCTGCCTGGCGCGGACCGAGCCCGAAGCCTTCATCGGCATCCCGGCCGCCCACGCCGCCCGCGTCGCCTTCGGCTGGGGCCGCGCCACCCTCAAGACGCTGGTCACCGTCGGCCCCAGGCTCTTGTGGGGTGGGCACAGACTCGACGCCATCGCCCGCGAGGACGAGGCCCCCTTCGAGATGGCCGACACCCGCGCCGACGAGATCGCCGCGATCTTGTACACCTCCGGAAGCACCGGCCCGCCCAAGGGCGCCGTCTACACCCACGGCAACTTCGCGGCCCAGGTCGAGGCGCTGCGCGAGATGTTCCAGATCCAGCCTGGCGACATCGACCTGCCCACCTTTCCGCTTTTTGCCCTCTTCGATCCGGCGCTGGGCATGACCACGGTCATCCCCGACATGGACGCCACCCGGCCCGCCCAGGTCGATCCCCGCAAGATCATCGAGGCCATCGAGGACTTTGGCGTCACGACGATGTTCGGCTCGCCAGCGCTGCTCAACACGGTCGGGCGCTACGGCGCGGCGCACAAGATCAAGCTGCCCACCCTCAAGCGGGTGATCTCGGCCGGGGCGCCGCTGGCCGCCCCTGTCATGGAGCGCTTCGCCGCGATGCTGCCCGAGGGCGCCCTGATCTTCCCCCCTTATGGGGCCACTGAGTCGCTGCCCGTCGCCGTCATCGACAGCGCCACGATCCTCGGCGAGACCTGGGAGAAGACCCGCGCTGGCGCGGGCGTGTGCGTCGGGAAGCCCGCCGCCGGGATCGAGGTCGCCGTCATCCCCATCTCCGACGGCCCCATCGAGGCCTGGGACGAGTCCCTGAGGGTGGCCCCCTTTGAGATCGGCGAGTTCGCGGTCAAGGGGCCCCAGGTGACGCGCGCCTACTACAACGATCCCGTGAACACGGCGCTGGCCAAGATCCCCGAGGGCAAGGAGATCTGGCACCGGATGGGCGACCTGGGCTACCTCGACGACGAGGGGCGGCTTTGGATGTGCGGGCGCAAGTCCCAGCGGGTCATCACCCCGGACAAGGTCTGGTTCACCGTCCCTTGCGAGGCGATCTTCAACGAGCACCCGGACGTCTTCCGCACGGCGCTGGTCGGCGCGAAGGTCGGCGGCCAGGAGCGCGCCGTGATCTGCGTCGAGGTCGAGGCCGAGTCCAGGGGCAAGGACCGGGAGGAGATCAAGAGGGGGCTTCTTGAGCTTGGGGCGCGCTTTGAGCGGACGCGCGGCATCGATCACGTCCTCTTCTACCCCAAGGGCTTCCCCGTCGACATCCGGCACAACGCCAAGATAAGGCACGAGGAGTTGACGGTCTGGGCGCGCAAGGAGATCTCATGAGGGCGCTGGTCACGGGAGGGGGCGGCTTTCTGGGCAAGGCGATCCTCAAGCGGCTGCTGGCCGAGGGGCACGCGGTGCGGTCGATCGCGCGCGGAGACTACCCGGAGCTGCGCGCCCTGGGCGCCGAGACGCTCCAGGGCGACCTGGCCGACCCTGGCGTCGCGACGCGCGCCGTCGAGGGCTGCGACGCGGTCTTCCACGTCGCGGCCAAGGCGGGGGTCTGGGGCGCCTTCGAGGAGTACCACAGGAGCAATGTGCTCGCGACGCAGCGGCTCATCGAGGCCTGCCTGGAGGCCGGCGTCCCCCGGCTCATCTACACCAGCACTCCGAGCGTAATTCACGGCGGAGGCGACGTGGAGGGCGTCGACGAGTCGGCGCCCTACGCCGATCACTACGAGACGCACTACCCGGCGACCAAGGCCGCCGCCGAGAAGATGGTCCTGGCCGCCAACAGCGCCCGCTTGAGCACGGTGGCGCTGCGCCCCCACCTCATCTGGGGTCCGGAGGACACCCAGCTCATCCCGAGGATCATCGATCGCGCCAGATCAGGCCGCCTGCGCCGCATCGGGGCCGAGCCCAAGCTCGTCGACTCGATCTACATCGACAACGCCGTCGACGCGCACCTGCTGGCCTGCCAGCGCCTCGGCCCCGAGGCCGCCTGCGCCGGCCGCGCCTACTTCATCACCCAGGGGGAGCCCGTCCCCACCTGGGATCTGGTCAACCGCATCCTGGCCGCCGCCGGCGCGCCCCTCGTCACCCGGACCGTCTCCCCGAAGGTCGCCTACGCCGCCGGGGCCGTCATGGAGGGCATCTGGACCCTCTTTCGCGTCAAGTCCGAGCCCCCCATGACGCGCTTCGTCGCCAGCCAGCTCTCCACCGCCCACTGGTACGACGTCAGCGCCGCCCGCCGCGACCTGGGCTTCACCCCCGCCGTCTCCATCGACGAGGGGCTCGCCCGCCTCAAGACCTGGTTCCAGTCCAACCCCTCTTGATCCCTCAAGCCCTGCGCCCCAAGCCCAGGGGCGCCTCTCCGTCTGCGCCGAGGCACAGCTACTTCACCTCGATGGGGTGCTGAATCTTGACGCTCGGTGTTGAACTCTGCCCTGTCATGGCTCACCCCCTCTCTCATCGAATCGAGGCCACGGCCTCTCCCGCAGGCCCCCTTGAGGAGCCCTGATTTGTTGAGGGATTCAGGCGTCACCCTCAGCCACGCACCCTAACACTGAACGCGCACACAGTCAACCAGAAACACCTGAAAAACGTTCAGACCCATGCCCAACGGAGCCCGATGAACACGGGATCAAACTCGTCGACACCGGCCCCGACGGGATCAAGAAATCGAGGCCGTCTTGCCTGGCGCGATCTCTGCTTTCTGGTTCAGGATCAAGCCCGCGTCGCGCGGCCGAGGGGGAGAGGGAGAGCATGAGGGTTTCGCCTGGAGCGCTGGCGCTCGGGATCGCGCTGGTGGCCGGCTGCACGGGATCGGCGGCGCTCGACACGGGCGCGCACGGGGTCGATCCGGGCCTCGACGCGGGCGCGGGGTCGGACGTCGCCGAGGCGCCAGACCTCCCCGAGGGCCATGACACCGATGTCGCGCCCTTCGACCCGGACCCGACGCCGACGATCGCCTGGAGGCGCTGCCCCTTCTCCACGGGCGGTGGCGGCCAGGACGTGGAGTGCGCGGACGTCGCGCTGCCGCTGGATTGGGGCGCCGTCGACGGGCCGCAGCTCGACGTCTTCCTCAAGCGCGTCCCCGCGCAGGGCGAGCCCAGGGCCTCGGTCTGGCTCCTGAGCGGCGGGCCAGGGGGCGCCGGCGACGCGATGGAGGAGGTCGCGCGGCTGCTGGGCGAGCGCGACGAGGGTCTGGAGTTCTACCTGCCGGACCACCGCGGCGCGGGTCGCTCGGGGCGCCTGAGCTGCCCGGCGCAGGAGCGGTCGACGGGGCCGGGCAGCTCGGAGATCACCGACGAGGAGTGGCCCGCCTGCCTCGACAGGCTGAGCGAGGATCACGGCGCGGGGCTGGGGCAGTTCACGGCGACGGCGGCGGCCATGGACCTCGGGGCGCTGATCGCGGCGACCTCGCAGCGGCGGGGCTTGCCGGTCATCGTCCTGGGGCTCTCCTACGGGACCTGGTGGGCGCACCGCCACGCGCAGCTCTTCCCCGAGCAGCCCGCCGCGCTCGTCCTCGACTCGATCTGCCTGCCGGGGTTGTGCGATCTGACCACCTACGACGAGGGCTTTGACGAGACAGGCCGCGCGCTGCTGGCCCGCTGCGCCGACGATCCGCGCTGCCGAGGTCGCTTCGAGGACGAGCCCGAGGCCACGCTGGCGCGGGCGCTCGACGGCCTGGACGCTGGGCTGTGCCCAGGCGCCGTGGCGCTGGGCCTGGATCGGCGCACGGCGCGGCGGGTGCTGGCGGCCCTGCTGACGGACTGGGAGCTGCGCGCCCTCATCCCGGCCATCGCGCTGCGCCTGGATCGGTGCTCGGAGGCCGACGTGGCGGCGCTGTCCCAGCTGGCGCGGGTCTTCGGCCTGGGCCGCCCGCCCTTCAGCGAGCCCTCGCTCTTCTCCCCCGTCCTCAACCACCACATCGGCCTCTCCGAGATGTGGGCCGACCCCTCCCCCTCGCCGGAGGAGCTGGCGCGCCGCAGCCATGAGGCGCTGATCTCGCCGGACGCCACCCTCGATCTGATCGCGCTCCGGGAGCGCTGGCCGCGCTACGCCCCCGATGCGCTGGCCGGCGCCTGGGCCAGCGTCCAGGTCCCCATGCTGATGCTCAACGGGAACCTCGATCCCCAGACGCCGCTGTCCATCGCGGCGCCCGCCGCCGAGGCCTTCAGCGCCCCCGGCCAGACCTTCATCGAGATCGACGGCGGCGGTCACGCCGCGATTTTCCAGGCCCCGACCGAGGGGGGCGGCTCTTGCGGACTGGAGCTGATCTCGGCCTTCCTGCGGGAGCCGGGCGCGCCGCTGGATCGCGGCTGCCTCGGGCGGCTGCGCGCGCTGGACTTCGACGGCGATCCGCGCGCCGCGCGGTGGATGCTGGGCTCAAGCGATCCCTGGGGCGGAGGGCAGGAAAAGTCCGCGGTCGATCTGACGCGGCCGGCGGGGCTGTGGAGGGTCCTGGCGGCCTTCCGCACCCTGGGCGGGCGTTGATTTCGGCGGGAGGATGTTCACATTGGGCGGGCTGCGCCTGGACCCGGTCGACCACGATCCTCCGAACGCGGGCCAATCTTCAATAAGAACAAACACATGCAGAGCGGCTTGAAACACATCCACACCTCGGACGCCTTGACGCTGGTGGCCCGCACCGCCCGGCGCGACCTGTGGGACAATACGGATTCGCCCCTGACGGCCTTGTTCAAAGGCGCCTTGTGGGTCGGCGCAGGCTACTCGTGCATCTCGTCCGTCCTGGCGCTGACGATCCCGTGGCTGCTCAAGCACCGCCAGCCTCAGAGCGTCCGCAACCGCAGGCCGCTGTACAACACGGGCTGGGACACCGTGCACCACATCATCTCCCGCGTCGCCGCGTTTGCGCCGGGCGCTCAGGTCGAGGTGCGGCACCTGGCCGACGTGAGCGCCGATCCGGCCTGGGGGTTGAGGGTCGAGGTCGGCCCCGACGAGGTGCTTCAGATCCGCCTGGACGTCGACGAGGCCGGCAAGGGTCCGCGGCTGACGGCGCTGATCGAGTGGTCCGGCGTCGGGCTCATCCGATACAACCCGGCGGCCTTGGCGGGCCCGTGGTCGAGCACCGACGGCGGCCTCCAGACGCGGGATCTGAGCGGGAGGGGCGGGCTGCACTTTCGAGGGCGGATAGACCACGGCGCGATGGCCGCCGATCAAGTCCCCGTCGAGGTCGGGCGCTGGTTCGGTGAGCTGATCCTGGCCACCGGCCACGGCCCACGGCTCGCCGTGGCGCCCTCGGGGGCCTCGGCCACCCTGACGCGCGCGACGCGCGATCCGAACGCGCTGGCCGCCTCGACGGGGCGCAAGAGCACGATATTGACGCCCTCGCACCCCCTCGTGGCGCAGCCCAGGCCCTTGGATCGGGCCTGGGCCTGGCTGGCCAGCTTCTTCGCCAAGGATGTCATCGTCGTCGGGATGCTCCTGAACATGTTGATGACCTCGACCTTCATCATGGTGGGCGAGAACTCCACCCTCTTCATCCTGATCCCGATGTGCGTGACCCTTCTTGGGATCGTGTGGTGGATGGGCATGAGCGCCTACGGTCGGGCGAGCAGGCCCTCGGATCCGCGCGAGGCGCTCGTGCTCGACGGCACGAGCTTCGGGATCGAGGGCGGCGCGCGGGTTGATCTGAGCCGCCCCTTCAACGTCGAGCTGACGCGCTCGGCCACCGCCCGCGCGCCTGCGGTCGGGATCGAGGTGCGTCAGAAGGGCGAGGATGGCGCGGTCCGGAGCGTGGCCTTTCAGGTGAGCGCCAAGGACACGGCCGCGCTCCAGTCGATCCCGGCGCTGGACCGTTCGACGGCGTGGCTGTCGACCGGCGCGCTCAAGGCGTGGGTGTGGCCCGCGCTCCAGAGCCACGCCCTGCTGCACGGCGCCAGGATCCCCTGGGATTTCGAGTAGACCCCGCGCGACTGGTTCTATCATCAAGGAGACACCGTGAAACCCAACTGGTTCGTCGCCTACCCCATCGAGGGGAGAGGCTGGTTCGATGCTTTGATCGCGCGCACCCCCGAGGGCCTGAGGACCTTCGCCGTCGAGGATCTGCACTTGACGGTGGCCTTCATGAGCGGGGTCGACGAGGCCAGCGCCCGTCGTGGCTGGGCGGCGGCGGTGGCGTCCCCGCCCGCGCCGGTCGAGGTGAGCTTTGGCCCGATCATGCCCTTCGGCAACCCGAAGCAGCCCTCGGCCTTTGCGCTGACGATCGCCCAGGGCCGCGAGGCGGTCTGCGAGGCGCTGACGGGGTGCGGCGCGGCGGTCCTCCGGGCGGCCTCCTGCCCCCCGGATCGCTACAAGGAGCCGCGGCCGCACGTCACCGTCGCGCGCCCGCCTCTGCGCCCCACGCTGGCCGATCAGATGATCGGCGAGGCGTGGGCCGGCAACACCGAGCCGCCCGTCGTCGCGATCCAGCTCGACAGGCTGGCGCTCTACACCTGGTCGGATGACCGACGAAACAACCAGTTCAAGATCGTCGAGGCGATCCCGCTTAGGCTCGCCTAAGCGGCCTGGGCGCTTGAGGAGGAGGAAGATATGGGGTGGGCCAGCGCCTACATGGAGCAGCTCAGAGAGGGTCGGACGGTGTCCTTCAGGCCACGGGGGCACTCGATGTCCCCGAAGATCGAGTCGGGCCAGCTGTGCACCGTCGCGCCCGTGGAGCCCGAGGCGCTCTGCGTCGGGGACATCGTGCTTTGCAAGGTCAAGGGCGCGGAGTATCTGCACTTGATCAAGGCGATCCAGGGCCAGCGCTTCCAGATCGGCAACAACCGGGGTCTCATCAACGGCTGGGTGGGGCCTGGGGCCATCTTCGGGCGGCTCGTCAAGGTCGAGGCTTGAGGCGCGCTCCGTCGCGAGGGCGCTCACGCGGGCTCTGATCGGGCCAGGGGGGCGGGTCGCGCTGAATCTTTGACGACTGGATCGCGCGGCGAGGGTTCGTGTTATATTCTCCCCCGGTCGGCGCTCGTTCGCTGCCCGGGAGAGATCCTGGTTGGTGGGTCGACCTGAGCGGCGACGTAGGATCGGAGCGACCATGAAGGAGTCAGACAAGCAAGGCGGGCTCTCCAACGCCGAGTGCGCCGAGGTCCTTCGGGCCATGGGCAACGAGACGAGGTTGAGCATCCTGCGGGCCTTGTTCGAGCGCGAGCGGAGCGTCTCGGAGCTCTGCGAGGCTCTCTCGCTTGAGCAGCACTTCGCCTCGCGCCACCTCGCGGTCCTGCGCCACGCTGGCCTCGTCCGGACTTGCCGCGACGCCCAGCGCGTCATCTACTCCCTGCACCCCAGCGTCCGAAACGACCTCGCCGGTAACGGCGCCATCAACCTGGGCTGCTGCGAGCTGCGCTTCCCCAGCGACGACCTGGGCGCGGATCCCTCGGCCTGAGCGGCCTGCGCGCACTTTCGCCTTGACGATCCAGCGCCGACGAAGCTACTTTTCCTGAATCGACTCCACCCCTTGCGCGGCGCGCTCTCGATCGTTTGGCCGCCTCTCGCCATGCCATGTTTGAGTGGGTGACACACGGTCTCAAGATGCGAAAATCCGCATGTACACAAAAGCACATAGGCGCGGTGATTGCGCTGGCCTTCCTGATCCTGTCGACGCGAGCGCAGGCGCAGGAGGGATCTTCGGGCAAGCCGGAGGCCAGCGCGGGCTTTCAAGATGGGTTCTTCATCCTGAGCGAGGACGGCCTGTTCTCGCTCAAGGCGAGGTTCATGGGGCAGCTCAGGCTGGATCTGGAGCAGCCCGGCGAGGAGGGCGCGGATCTGGAGGGGGCCTTTCGGATCCGGCGGGGTCGCGCGGTGTTCAGCGGCAGGGCTCTGGATCCTGCGCTCTCGTGGAAGCTGCAGCTTGGCTTTGAGCAGGGCGAGGTGTCGCTGAAGGATCTCTACGCTGATTGGGCGGTGTCCGAGTCGCTGCGCTTGAGGGCGGGTCAATGGAAGCGGCCCTTCTCGCGGCAGTTCCTCACCTCGGGATTCGACCTGGAGATCATCGATCGCGCCATCACGCACAACTTCTTCGAGGTGAGCCGCGACATCGGCCTCGCGATCCACAACGGCACGCCGGCGGGGGTGGAGTACGCCCTGGGGGTCTTCAACGGCACCGGGGACGGCGCGCGGCTCTCGGGCGAGGTGGCCGTCGATCCGGTCACGGGAGAGGGAGACATCGTGGGGGGGAAGTTCAGCAATGTGCCCAGGCGGCTTCACCCGATGGTGGTGGGGCGGCTGGCGTGGAACCAGGAGGGCATGGACGGGTACAGCGAGGCGGACTTGAAGGGCGGCGATCTGCGCGTGGCGGTGGGGGCCAGCGCGCTGGCGGACTTCGACGGCGACAACGACGACGCCTCGACGCTCCAGGCCGAGGTGGACTTCGCGCTCAAGGTGCACGGGTTCTCGGCCACGGGCGCCGCCTACGCGGCCACGGCCCAGACGGAGGGCAGCTTCAAGAGCCAGGAGCTTGACGCCACCGGCTTCCACGTCCAGACCGGCGTCGTCCTGGCGCAGATGTTCCAGCCGACGGCGCGCTTCGCGCTGATCGTGCCCGAGGGTCCGGACAACGATCTGCGAGAGATCACGCTGGGCTTCTCGGTCTACGTCTACGAGCACGATCTGAAGCTGCAGCTCGACGCCAGCCAGCTCTCGACGCAGAGCCCGGATGGCGACGTCGACGATCTCAGAGTCCGCACCCAGCTCCAGCTGGCGTTTTGAGGAGCGGCGACGATGCGAAGCTCAACAGCGTGTCTGGCGGCGGCGATCCTGATCATCGGCGGCTGCAAGGGAGGCGGCGACGGAGGTCAGCGGCTGATGTTGACCGGTTCGAGCACGGTGGCGCCGCTGGCGACGGAGATCGCGAGGCGCTTTGAGGCCCGGCACCCAGGCGTGCGGGTGGACGTGCAGATGGGGGGGTCATCCCGGGGTATGGCGGACGCCCGCCAGGGGTTGTGCGACATCGGCATGATGTCGCGGGCCTTGAAGCCGGGGGAGGAGGATCTGACCGCGACCACGATCGCGCACGACGGCATCGGGATCATCGTCCACGCGGACAACCCGGTCGCGGCGCTGGAGCGGGAACAGATCATCGGCATCTACAAGGGCGCCATGACGAGCTGGGCCGAGGTCGGAGGCGGCCAGGGGGCGATCACGGTGGTGAACAAGGCCGAGGGTCGCTCCACGCTGGAGCTCTTCCTGGAGCACTTCGGGCTCAAGAACAGCGAGGTCAAGGCGCACGTGGTCATCGGCGACAACGAGCAGGGCGTCCTGACGGTGGCGGGCAACCCCAACGCCATCGGCTATGTCTCGATCGGGACGGCGGAGAGCGACGTAGCCCACGGCGTGCCCATCAAGCTGGTTCGGCTCGGCGAGGTCGAGGCCAGCTCGTCGAAGGTGAAGGCCGGCTCCTACCCGCTCTCGCGGCCCCTCAACCTTGTCACCGGCGCCAGGACTTCGAAGCTGGCTCAGGAGTTTATCGCCTTCGCCAGCTCGGCGGAGGTCAAGGATCTGGTCCAGGGAGCGTATTTTGTCCCACCGACGCCCTGAGGGCCTGCTGATCGGCGCGCTGTGGGGGGCGGGGGCGCTCTCTGGGGTGATCGTCGCGATGATCGCGGCCTTCCTGGTGGTGGAGTCGATGGACATCCTGAGCAGGCTGGGGATCCCGCGCTTCTTCACCGACGGCGCGTGGCATCCGACAGAGGGTCGCTACGATCTCAGCGCCATGGCGCTGGGGACCTTGTGGGCCAGCGCCGGCGCGGTGGCGCTGGCGACCCCGCTCGGGGTGATCTCGGCGCTCTTCTGCCGCCATTACGCCCCGCCGAGGCTCGGTGCGATCTACGCTCGGATGATCGAGGTGCTGGCCGGCGTTCCCTCGGTGGTCTACGGGCTCTGGGGGTTGACGGTCCTGGTGCCGCTGATCGGGCGCATCAGGCCGCCCGGCGCCAGCCTGCTGGCCGGGATCTTGATCCTCGGGCTGATGATCCTGCCGACGATCGCGCTCTTGTGCGACGCGGCCGTGCGCGCCGTCCCCGTCGAGCTGGTCCGGGGCGCGGCGGCGCTGGGCCTGTCGCGGTGGTCCACCGTGCGCGGGGTCGTCCTGCCCTCGGCGCGGCCTGGCCTCCTGGTCGGCGTCCTGCTCGGCGCGGGGCGAGCCTTCGGCGAGACGATGGCCGTCCTGATGGTCTGCGGCAACGTCGTCCAGGCGCCCTCCGGCCTCTTCGCGCCGATGCGGACCCTGACGGCGAACATTGCGCTGGAGATGGGCTACGCGCTGGGCGATCACCGCGCCGCGCTCTTCGTCAGCGGCCTCCTGCTGCTGATCATGGCCACGGCGCTGGTTGCGGCGGCGGACCTCACCGGCCGGAGGCGCGCCCATGCCTGATCGCGCCGACGCCGCCGGGATCGCCCCGCCGCGCGCCCGTTGGGGCGACAGGATCGCGGCGGCGCTGGTGTGGTCGGGCGCCGCCTGCGTCGCTGCGGTGTTCCTGCTGCTCATCGGCGACCTCGTCTGGCACGGCGTCGGCCAGCTCTCCTGGGGCTTCCTCACGGGCAGCCCCGAGCGCTCCGGCCGCGAAGGGGGCATCCTCCCCATCCTCACCTCCACGCTCTTGATCCTCTCGGTCTGCCTCGCCGTCTCCGTCCCCCTCGGCGTCGGCACGGCCGTGCTCCTGTCGGAGTTCACCCCGAGGGGGGGTGTGACCGGCAGGCTCATCCGGCGCAGCCTCGACGTGCTGGCCGGGGTGCCGTCGATCGTCTTCGGGCTCTTCGGCAATGCGCTCTTCTGCCACGCGCTCGGGCTGGGCTTCTCCATCCTGAGCGGCGGGCTGACCTTGAGCTGCATGGCGCTGCCGCTGATCATCCGCTCCACCGAGGAGGGCCTGCGGGCCGTCCCTGACGACATCAGGAGGGGCGCCGCGGCCCTGGGCATCTCGCGCGCCTCCTCGCTGGCGATCTTGCTGCCGGCGGCGGCGCCGGGCTTGTCCGCGGGCCTCGTGCTGGGCATCGGCCGCGCGCTGGCCGAGACCGCGGCGCTGCTCTTCACCAGCGGCTACGTCGACCGCATGCCCTCGTCCTTGATGGACTCTGGCCGCGCGCTCTCCATCCACATCTACGACCTGTCCATGAACGTCGCGGGCGGCAAGGCCAATGCCTACGCCTCGGCCCTCGTCCTGGTGAGCTTGCTGCTGGCCATCAACCTGACGGTGGCGCAGATCACGCGCCACCTGCACCGAGGGGGCGCCGACGCGTGACCAGGAACCTCGACGCGAGACCCCAAGCCCCGCCCCAGAGCGGCGGCGATCCGACCTCGGACGACCTCGTCCTCCAGGCCCTCGGGCTGGGCCTGCGCTACGGATCCCGCGACGCCTTCCGGGGGATCACCCTGGGCGTGCGGCGAGGCCGCGTCCTGGCCCTCGTCGGCCCCTCGGGGTGCGGAAAGACCAGCTTCTTGAGCTGCCTGAACCGGATGACGGATCTGCTGCCGCGCTGCGCGATCGAAGGCCAGGTGCGCCTCAACGGGCAGGACATCCACGCGGAGGGCTTTGACGTGGTGGGGCTGCGCCGCCGCGTCGGGATGATCTTTCAGCGCCCCAACCCCTTCCCCATGTCCATCCGGCGCAACCTGGAGTTCCCCCTGCGCGAGCACGGCGTTCGCGACAAGGACACTCTGGAGGGCACCCTGGAGGCCGCCCTGAGCGACGTCGGGCTCTGGGGTGAGGTCAAGGATCGCCTCGAAACCTCGGCGCTGGCCCTCTCCGGAGGCCAGCAGCAGCGCCTGTGCCTCGCGCGGGCGCTGGCCCTCAAGCCCAGCGTGCTGCTGATGGACGAGCCCTGCAGCGCGCTGGACCCCCTCTCCAGCGGCGTCGTCGAGGATCTCATCGACGGCCTCCGAGAGCGCTACACCGTCGTCGTCGTCACCCACAACCTCGCCCAGGCCCGGCGGCTGGCCGACGAGGTCGCGGTGTTCTGGTTCCAGGAGGGCTGCGGGAGGGTCATCGAGCATGGCCCCGTCGACCAGATCTTCGGCGCGCCGCGCTCCGAGGTCACGGCCGCCTACGTCAACGGCATGCGCGGCTGAGGTGGGCCGCTCAAGACCCCTCTCGGGAGCTGCGCCTACCGGGAGATCCTGAGGCCGCGCCGTCGAAGCCCATGATAAGTAGGGACAGCTGGGCTCGAACCAGCGGACTTCGGCTTATGAGGCCGACGTGATGGCCAACTTCACCATGTCCCCTTGAGCGCCGCCGGTCGACCTGGTCGGCGCTGATGAGCCGGACAGAGAGCAGCGATCGTGCCGATGACCGACGTCGGCCGCCCTGATCGCCATGGACCTCGATGACACCGGCATCCCGCCCAGGAAGAGGCTACGGGCGGCGAGTGCGCGCACTCGCCGGGATTCTCAAAGGCTATCCGATGCGCGCGGCGCGAGGCCATCGGCCCGGCGCTTTGACAGCGCCCAAGGCGAGCGGGATAGTGGGGGGGTCGGGGGCTTGAGCGGGCGAGGGCCAATGAAGAACATGAGTGGCGGCGCGATCTTGTGGCTGTGTGGCGTGGTCGCGGCGGTGTCGGGCTGCCCGTCGGAGCCACCCGAGCCAGCGCCGGAGGTTGACGCGGGTTGCGCGGGCGCGGGCTGCGATCAGGAGGACGCCACCGAGCCCGAGGCGGCGCCGGACGCCTCGGTCGGAGACGCGACGATGGGCGACGTCCCAGACGGGAGCGAGCCCGACGCGCTCGAACCCCTGGCGTGCCCGGAGAGCGCCGTCGAGATCGAGGGGCGGTGCGTGCCGGAGGCCTTCCTGATTCAGGAGGGCGCGCCCGTGACGACGTGCCCCGAGGTGCGCTCGCCCCTGGGTCGTGAGGCCGAGCCCGACTGCACGCGCGGCTGCCGCGGGCCGCAGACGCCTGCGGGGATGCAATGGTCAGGGGCGATCGGCGAGCCGATCCACGCGCCCGTGCTGGGGGTCGTCCTTGAGGTGATCGACGATCTGCCGGGCCGCCCTGAGGACGCGGGGCTCCTTGAGGCGGCCTGCCTGGCGGTCGAGGGGCTGGGCCATTGCTGCAACCTCGGAGACGGCGAGGGCAACAGAGTGTCCCTGCTGGACCGCAAGGGGCGCACATGGACGGTGTCGCATCTGGCGCGAGGGGGAGCGGGCGTCATCCCTGGGCAGGTGGTGCAGGCCGGCCAGGTGATCGGGCGGCTGGGAGACTCCGGGGCGACCTGCGCGGAGGGGGGCGAGGCGGGCCGGGTGCACGTGGGGGTCGTGAGGCGCGGGCTGGCCGTGGACGCCTCGGGGTGCCTGGTGGGGCTCTTCGGCGATGGCGCCGAGCCGGGGGCCTGCTTCGACGCCGACGGCGACACCTACGGCGTCGGCCAGGGGTGCGACGCCGACGACTGCGACGACGCCGAGCCGCTCTTGCAGTCCTGGACGGCGCGGCGCGACCGCTGCCTGGGGGCCGACGGGGCAGACCAGGCTTGCGCGGATCGGGACGGCGACGAGCTCTTCGCGGGGCCGGAGTGCCCGTGGCCCGATGAGGACTGCGACGACTTCGACGCCGAGGTCAGCGGCGGGTGCGTCAGGACCGCGTGCGCGTGCTTCGAGGGGGTGTGCTGCGACGGCTGCCAGTTCTTGTCGGCCGAGACGACCTGCGCCGCGGGTCAGCGCGTCGAGTACCTGTGCCTGGAGGGCGAAGGGTGCGGCGACGACGTGTTCGCGCGCTTTGAGGATCGGCGGTGTTCGGGCCGCAGCGCGCAATGCGATGGGGCGCTGGTGCCCAACGAGCCCGAGCGGATCAGGGCGTGCACGGACGAGCTGCGCTGTCAGGCGGGGAGCCCGATCTGCGCCTTCGACGAGGCGTGCGCCCGGCAGTGCGAGGGGGACGGCGGCTGCGCCGCCGATCAGTTCTGCGATCAGGGATTTTGTGTGGGAGATGTATGCCTTCAGGGAAGCCGATTCTGCGTGGGCAATGAGGTGAGGCGGTGCCTGGACAACGGGGGCGGCTCGGAGGCGGTCGAGGGGTGCGCCTTCGGGTGCGTCGAGGGGGCCTGTCGAGCCTGCCCGGACAACCTGTGTCAGCGCCTCGACCTGCCAGACGGCGATCACTGCGAGGGCGACGCGCGCGTCACCTGCCAGTCCAGCCAGGGGTGTCGGCTCCAGGTGGGCGGCGAGGTTTGCGAGGGCGGCGCGCCGCGCTGCAGCCAGGGGGGATGCGTCGGGTGCCTGTCGGCCTCGGACTGCCCGTCGGTGTTGCAGCGGTGCGACGAGGCGAACCGCTGCGAGTGTCGCCACGAGTGCGAGGCCGGGCAGGTCGGCTGCGTGGACGCGGATCTCCAGTGGGTGTGCGCGGAGGACTCGGGGGGGTGTCGCCACAGAGTCCTTGCGCCTTGCGGGGCGCAGGAGGTCTGCGACGCGGGGGCCTGCGTGGGCTTCTGCCCGGCGAACTTCTGTCAGGACACCGGGCGGACCGAGGGTGCGGCGTGCGATGGGGACTCGCGGGTGGTGTGCGGGCAGGAGGGCGAGTGCGGGATCGAGGTGGAGCGCGCGCGGTGTCGCGGAGAGACGCGGCGGTGCTTCGAGGGGAGCTGCGTGGCCTGCAACGCGAACGCCGACTGTCGCTCCTCGCGGCAGCGCTGCGTCGATCGCGCTTGTGTCTGCCTGGACACCTGCGAGCAGGGGGAGGTGGGCTGCCTGCTGTCGGATCAGCGCTTCGTGTGCGAGCAGGACAGCGAGGGTTGCTTCTTCAGACGCACGGAGGATTGCGGCGACAACGGGCTGTGCGTGGACGGCCAGTGCGAGCTCAACTGCGGCGACGGCTACTGCGACGCGATCGGGCTGGGCGACGGCGAGGTCTGCGACGGGGCGCGTCGGGTCGAGTGCGGCCAGCGCAACGGCTGCAACATCGAGCGGACGTGGCAGGAGTGTGGCTGCGGGTGTACGGCGGGGGCTTGCGATCCTTGCCCCGAGCCGGACGGGCCGATGATCATCATCGGGACGGGGGAAGAGGGCTTCGAGGCGCTGGAGGACGGCGCGGTCGTGCACATCTTCCGAGGCTTCCAGGGCGGCCACCACGTCTTCGGGGCGGTGCGGGCCTTGAACCTGGCCAACCCGCAGTTGACCCAGCAGGTGTGGCGGGTCTCCGAAGGGAACAGGGAGCTGGCCTTCTGGTCGATCACGCGCTCGCTGAGGCCGGCTGGGGAGGCTCACGAGCATCTGGGTGAGACGGTGCAGTTCTTCTTCGGGACGGACCCTGAGACTCTGAACGGGTTGAGGGTCGTGCTGGAGTTGACGATGACGACGACGACCAGCCTCGTCCTCCACGACGAGGTGGAGATCGAGCTGGCCTGGCCCTGAGCCTCGGATCGAGAGCCTCGGATCGAGAGCCCCGGATCGAGAGCCTCGGATCGAGATATGGGGCCCAGCCCGAGGACTTCGGGGCGATCGTAGCCTCGGGCGGCTGCGCCGCTTGCCACGGACGCCAGTGATTCACTACTCTGAGGGTGGTCCAGAACACGCACACCCAGAACAGAGCGCCCTTGATGCTCGCCTACTGCCCCAATTGCCTGACAAACCTCGATGATGATGCCGAGTTCTCATGTCGGCGCTGTGGGATGGCCCGGCCATCCGGCGGGATCTGGCCTCGGGATGTCTACCTCGGGGAGATGGTCGACAACGGCAAGTACAAGGTCGAGCAGATCCTGGGCAGCGGCGGCTTCGGCAAGGTCTATCAGGTGCGCCACACGATGCTCCAGGACCGCACCTTCGCGATGAAGGTGCTCAACGCCTCGATGGCCGGCGATCAGGCCGCCGAAGGCGAGTTTCTGCAAGAAGTACGAATACTTATGGACCTGGATCACCCCAACATCGTGGACTGCTACGACGTGGGGCGGCTGTCGACCGGGGCGCTCTTCTTGAGGATGGAGCAGATCAAGGGTCAGGGGATCCACACGGCGATCCTGCCGCCGACGGTGCTCTTCAACGGGGAAAGGACGGCGCGGGTGGGCCAGCAGGTCGCCTCGGCGCTGGCCGCGGCGCACCGGCTCGGGATCCTGCACCGGGACCTGAAGCCGGCCAACATCCTCCTGCTCAAGGACGACGAGATCCGGGTGATCGACTTCGGGATCGCCAAGGTGATCGACGCCCAGGATCAGCACCTGTCTCGGGTGATCGGGACGCCGGACTTCATGGCCCCTGAGCAGTTCACGCCCGGCCAGGCCATCGACGGCCGCCTGGACGTCTACCAGCTCGGCGCCGTGCTCCACACCCTCCTGACGGGCCGCCCGCCCTACTGGGAGCGCACCGCCGACACGACGCAGCGCGCCTTGATGTTGACGGCCCGCCGGCAGGAGGAGCGCATCGGCCAGCAAGGCCCCTGCCCCAGCGCCCAGCGCCCCGAGATCGCCGAACGCTGGCCGGAGCTCGACAGCCTCGTCAGCGCCATGCTCTCGACCGAGCCGCACCGGCGCCCGACGGCCCAGCGCGCCGCCGACCTCTTCGCCGCCCTCCTGAGCGGCGTCTCCATCGCCGCCGAGGATCTCGGGAGCCTCTCCCCCCAGGACGGCCCGCCGCCGGAGGCCACCCCTGCCCTGGCGCAGAACGCCGAGCAGCCGTCCCCAGAGCGCCCCGCCCCGACGCTCCACCAGCCCACCCCGACTCCCCCCCCCATCGACGCCACGACCCAGATCGTGACCCACCGCGTCACCTTCGGCGCCCAGACCCCTCGCCAGATCACGACGCCCTTCGAGCGCCGCGTCGCGATCATGTCCTTCACCAACGGCGGCCCGCCCGAAGACGGCTACCTCGCCGAGGGCCTGACCGAAGACCTGACCGATCTCGTGTCGATGGCGCCGTCGATCCGCGTCAGGCCCCGCGGCGTCGTCGAGGCCCTCGACCCCGCCGTGGCCGCCGACCCCAAGAGCGCGGGCCAGGCCCTGGAGGTGGCCTGGCTCGTCGAAGGCTCCGTGCGCCGGATGGGCGATCAGATCCAGATCCGCGTGCGGCTGATCTCGGTCGACGAGGGCTTCCAGCAGTGGGCCCAGCGCTTCCGATGCACGACCGAGGACATGTTCGACATCAGCGACGAGATCGGGGCCGCGATCATCGGGGCGCTCTCGACCGAGCCCAGCGCCCAGGTCACCCGCGCCTCAGCGCCGCCGAACGCCGCCGCCGTCGATCTCTTCCTGCGCGCCCGCCACTCCCTGCGCGAGAACTGGCACGACGACACCACCGAGGCCGTCACGCTCTTCGATCAGGCCCTCCAGGCGGCCCCCGGCGACCCGCAGATCCTGGCACAGGCCGCCGTGGCCAGAGCCCGGCTCGCCTTCAAGCGCGGCGGCGGCGTCAACGCGGTGCCCGAAGCCCGCGTGATGGCCGAGCAGGCGGCTGCGGCCGCGCCGACGCGCTGCGAGCCGCGCTACGCCCTCGGGCTCGTCCACTACCTGGAGGGCGACCTGGACAGCGCGGTCAAGTGCCTCTATGAGGCGCTGGACCGCTCGCGCGCCTACCCGGAGGCCCACGACCTGCTCGGGCGGCTCCTGCTGGACAGAGGCCCCATCGACGAGGCCGTCAAGCAGCTCCGCCGCGCCCTGGAGCTCGATCCAGGGATGTTCAACGCCCGCTTCGACGTCGCCCGCGGACACGCGCTCCTGCGCCAGTGGGATCGCGCCGGCGTCATGCTCGTGACCGACACGGAGGCCGGCCTCACCGGCACCCTGAGCCAGCTCCTGCGGGTCCGCTTCGCCATGTGGCGCCGCGCCCCCCTGCCCGAAGACGAGGTCGACCCACCCGAAAACCCCAGCCACGAGATCGAGCGCATGGTCGACGTGCTGTGCGAGGTCCGCCGGACCAACGCGCTCTCCGACGCCCACCGCGCCTGGCTCCTCTCCGTGACCGAAGGCCAGGGAAACGCGCGCTTCAAGACCCTCTTCTACCAGTACCAGGCCGAGGTGGCCGCCTACCTCGGCGAGCGAGACGCCTGCATCCGGGCCATCGAGTCCGCCCTCGTGCTGGGCCTGTCCGACATCGTCTGGATGCACCGCTGCCCGCTCTTCGACGCCCTGGCCGACGACGCGCGCCTCATCACCCTGCGCCGACGACACCCCGAGCACGAACGCCACATGGCCGCCGGGACGCTCAACCTGACAGCCCTGGGCGGGCTCTGACCTTCGGCGGATCGATCAGCGCGACGATCTCGGTCAGCCCCTCCGGCGTCCGGAAGACCAGCCCGCTCTGCCCCGTCGAGATCGCTGCCGGCGGCGATGGCGTGCTGGCGAAGCCGCGCGAGGATCGTCTGGATCAAGCTCCATCGATTCGCGTCACCCTCCTTGAGCGGTGCCCGGCTTGAGCCCGCTCAAGGCAACGACGTCGCTCACCACCGGCTGGAGACAGCCAGCGACCAGCCGCGCAGCGCGCCGCCCTCGCTGCCATCCTCGTCCACGACCTCCAGCACCCAGCGCCCGTTGGCCGCCTTGTCAGCCGCCGGCGCCTCGATCACGAAGCGACCCCCGAAGGCGCTGTCCTCACCCCGGCTCCACAGCGCGATCCGCTGACCCTCAGGATCGATCAGCGTGATCCTCAAGTCCCCCTTGTCGCCGTGATCCAGCTCAACCTCCACCTCCACGGCCTCCCGGTGCGCCCCGAGGCCGTACACCACGACCTCGCTGCGCAGCTCGCCGCGCACCTCGACCCCGACCTTGGCCTCGGCTCGACCCCGCATCCAGGCCGGCACGCACAAGCCCTCGACCTCCTGCGTGCACACCAGCCCCTCCGTGCAAGCCCCGTCGATCCCGCAAGCGTCGCCCTCACCAGCCCGAGGGCGCTCATCGCGGCACTTGCCCACCTGACCCTCACCCTCGGGGATCCCCGCGCAGCTCCAACCCGTCGCGCAGGCCGCGTCCGAGGTGCAGTCGAGGTCCAGGCCCAGATCCCGGATCCTGCCCAGCGCCACCGGCCCCACATGCGACAGCCCGGCGAGCTGATCGAGGCTGACCAGGGGCCGCGCGCCCACGATGGCCTCCAGCGCCCGCACATCCAGCCCGGCGGCCGCGTCGAGCTCCTGCGCCGAGAGCGTGTTGACCGCGTGAAGCGCCGCGATCGACTCCGACGCCGTAAAGGGCACCCCGTCAAAGACCCCCACCACGTCGTTCGGCTCAGGCGTCCACCCCGCCCCCATGACGTAATCCATGATCAGCGCCACGGTCGCCTCGCCCACCCCGTGGACCTCGACCACCTCCATCACCCCCCCGAAGGCCCTGTCGTCGCGGGTCGACAGCCGACCGTCGCGCCCCGCCCGCCAGGCCACCAGCGCCTCGGCCGCGCGCGACGAGACTCCGACCTCCTCCTTCAGCACCGCCTCCGTCGTCGTCGGATCGTTGAGGAAGCCCAGGAAGCCCAGCGCCGACGCGACCCCCTCCTGCCGATCCTCGACCGGGCGGACAGGCACGCGCCGCTCCGACTCCGCCGCCGTCACATCGACGGGCTCGGAGACACAGCCGGACGCCGAGGTCGACAGCACGACAAGAGCAATAAAAACATGGAGATACGAGATGTTGTACACGGTTGCCTCAAAAGGCCGCGGGTGAGCGCGGACCATCAAGGCAGGGCGGGGTGCAGAAGCCACTGGCCTTTGAGGCCAGTTTGTTTTACGTCGAGAGCTTGAAGCTCAGGGACGGGGCGTCACCACCGACCAGGGCTGGTCGGTTCGTTTTGCGCGCCTGCAATCTGGGGCGTGTTCTAGATCCTCGTGCGCTGAAGATCAAGCCCAAAATGGGGGGCAGCGACGGGTTTGAGGCGCCCACGCAAAGACGCCGCCGCAGGCCGGCGGCGGTGGCCCCTCGACATCCCCCAGGCGGGGCAGTACAAGGGCCTTCGAGTCAAGGGGGGGCCATGATCGACGACGTGAGATTCTTCGCAACCGCAGCCCGAGGCACGGAGGCGGCTCTGTTCGACGAGATCAGCGCGATGGGGCTGTCGTCGCCCCAGGTCGAGCGCGGGGGGGTCTCCTTCGAGGGGGGGTTGGCCGCCGCCTATCGGGCCTGCTTGTGGAGCCGGGTGGCAAGCCGGGTCCTGCTGCCGCTGGCCTCCTTCGAGGCCACGGACGGGGACACGCTCTACGATGGGGTCGTCGAGATCTCCTGGATCGACCACCTGGGCCCGAGGCAGACGCTGGCGGTGAGCGTGGCCGGGGAAAGCAGCTCGCCCGGGCTGAACAACACCCGCTTCGCGGCGCAGCGCACCAAGGACGCGATCGTCGATCGGATCCGGGAGGCCACCGGGATGCGTCCGACCGTGGATCTGAAGGAACCGGATCTGCGGATCAACGTCCACCTGCGCGGCACGACCGCGACCTTGAGCCTGGATCTGTCCGGGGACGGGCTGCACCACCGTGGGATCGGGCGCGAGGGGGCCGCGGCGCCGCTCAAGGAGAACCTGGCCGCCGCGCTGCTGATGCTGGCCGGCTGGCCTGGGATGATCCAGGACGCTCTGGCGGCGGGCCGGGCGACCTCGGGGAGCGCCGAGGGGCCGACGCTCGTCGATCCGCTCTGCGGCTCGGGGACGATCCTGATCGAGGCGGGGTGGATGGCGCTGGACGTGGCGCCGGGGCTCCAGCGCGACAAGCACGGCTTTGAGGGCTGGCGAGGCCACGACGAGGGGCTGTGGCGCGAGCTGTTGGCCGAGGCGCGGGCGCGAGAGGTGGCCGGGCGGGGGCGCGGGGTGCGGCTCTGCGGCGGCGATCAGGCCGAGCGGACGCTCAAGACGGCGCGGCGCAACATCCAGCGCGCGGGGCTTGGGGGCCGGGTGACGCTGGAGCAGCGCCCGCTGCACGAGTTCAAGGCGCCGCCGACCGCCGGGGGTTCGCCGCGCGGGCTGATCTTGACCAACCCGCCCTACGGCGAGCGGCTGGGCGAGAGCGGCGAGCTTGGGCCGCTCTACGAGCAGCTCGGGGATCTCTTCAGGCGCGGCTTCCCGGGCTGGCGGGCGTGCGTGTTGACGGGCAACAGGGCGCTGGCCAACCAGATCGGGCTCAAGGCGACCGAGCGCCACCCGGTCTTCAACGGCCCCATCGAGTGCCGGCTGCTGGTCTACCCGATCTCCGAGGAGGCCGTTCAGAGCGAGGAGGGGCCGGGGTGGCGCAAGCCGGGGCCGGACGCGCCGATGCTGGAGAACAGGCTCAAGAAGAACCTGCGCAAGATCAAGGCGTGGCGCGCGCGCGAGGGGATCGACTGCTACCGGATCTACGACGCCGACATCCCCGAGTACAACGTCGCGATCGACTGGTACGACGGCGCGGTGCACGTCCAGGAGTACGCGCCGCCCTACAAGGTCGACCCGCGCGTGGCCGAGGCTCACCTGCGCGACGTCATGCTCGTCGTGCCCGAGGTGCTCGGCGTGGCGCCGGAGGAGGTCTCGCTCAAGGTGCGGCGGCGCGGCGAGGGCGGGGCGCAGTACGGCAAGGTGGCTCAGATGGGGGCGCTGCGGGAGGTCCGGGAGGGTGGCCTGCGCTTCTTGGTCAACATGACCGACTACCTCGACACGGGCCTCTTCCTCGACGGCCGGATCCAGCGGTCGATGATCCGGGAGTTGGCCTCGGGGCGGGACTTCCTCAACCTCTTCGCCTACACCTGCACGGCCTCGGTCTACGCCGCCGACGGCGGGGCCAGGAGCACCACCAGCGTCGATCTGTCGGGGACCTACCTGAGCTGGGGCCGCCAGAACCTCGCGCTCAACGGCTTTGACGACTCAAGGCACCAGACCGTCCGCGGGGACGTCATGAGCGGCCTCAGGTCGTCCTCGCGCCGCTACGGGCTGATCTTCGTCGCCCCGCCGACCTTCTCGCGCTCCAAGAGCACCCAGCAGACCTTCGACGTGCTGCACCACCACGGCGCCCTGCTGCACATGGCCGCGCGGCTGCTGACCGAGGACGGCGTCTTGATATTCTCCAACGCGCACCAGAGCTTCGAGATCGATCCCAGGCTCGAGAAGTCCTTCAACCTCGAAGAGATCACCGCCCAGACCATCCCCTGGGACTTCGAACGCCGCCCGCAGATCCACAACACCTGGCGCCTGACCCTCAAGGGCTGACCCCTCCAACCGTCGAGATCCTCACAGGAGCCGACATGAAGACGCTGCGCGCCCTGGCCCTCGTGGCCTCCCTGACGACCCTGCCGCTGATCGCCGCCGGCTGCTGCTGCCCCATCGCCGACGACCTCGAAGACGCCTCGCCTGAGCTCCCCACCCTGCCCCCGGAGCCGGCCACGACGGCAGAGGCCAGCCGGACCAAGGCCCCGCCCTGGGCCTCGGAGGGCGACCGGGAGGCCCCCCAGCCCCACACGATCTTCCACCTCTTCGAGAAGGCCGCCAAGACCGAGGTCGCCGCCGCCATCGACCGCGACCTGCTCGTTTGTCGGATCGCGGTCGAGGGCCGCTACGACGTCTTCCTCGCGCCCGACCTCTCGGCGACCTTGACGCTGGGCGACCGGCCGCCCTTCACGATCCGAGGCACGGAGGACAGCAACGACATGCTCGCCTCCGCGCCGCTGGTCACGCTCAAGGCCGGCGACCGCGTCACCATCGCGGTCGCCGATCGAGACGCCACAGGGCTGGAGCACATCGGGGAGGTCGTCGGCGCCGTCGAGGCGATCCCCTTCACCCTGTCCACGGACAAGATCCAGGTCGAGTGCCGCCGCCTCGACCGAGACGGCGTCGAGACTGAACTCAGCCGCGCCAACCGCGCCGCCGAGGCCGCCCTCAAGCTCGTCCCCGAGCGCTTCGAAGGCCACCCCGCCGACTCCGACTGGGGCTACACGCGCACCGGCATCGGGTTCGTCAAGGACGAGGTCCTCGGCATGGCCGCCGTCGTCGGCTGGGCCGACACGCGCGTCGGGCAGTGGATCGATCACATCGACAAGCTCGACGCCCGCTGGCGCGAGGCCGCCACGATCTCCGTCAAGCGCCTGCGCGAGGGCCTGCCCCCCGCCCGGACCCCCGTGGTCTTCGAAGCCGAGGGCGTCAAGCTCACGATCGAGGGCGTCGCGTGCGGCGAAGAGGCCCTGGCCTCCTTGCGCGCCAACCCGGCGATCCCCGGCATCGCCGCCCAGCGGGTGAAGGCGGCCCGCTGCCTCGCGCGCGTCGCCGTCGAGAACACGGGCATGCGGCCGATCAACGCCTTCCCCATGATCAACGCCATCGGAGAGCTTCACAGCCTCCGCTTCGTCGAGCCCGACGGCAGCCTCTCCCCCGCGCTCTTCGTCCACTTCGAATCCGAGGCCACCGAGCCCTCCTCCACCCTCGATCCAGGGCAGCGCGGCGTCGCGATCCTCGTCACCCAGGGCGACACGATCCTGGCCGACGTCGATCAGGGCGCGCGGCTCCTGTCGGTGACCGGCCGCTCGGGGCCGGTCTTCCTGCGCGTGCTCCAGCGGGATCGCAACCCCTGAGCGGCGACCGCGCGGTCAGGGCCTCGGCCGCCCGCGCTTGCAGCCTCTCAGCCGCCCCCTTCGCCCAGAACCCACCCGTAGCCGCGGATCAGCGCCTCTCGACCGCCCTCCTCCGACACCTCGCCGTGCGCCATTACTATCCGCTCAAAGGGCCACTCAAGGATGCGCTCCAACGAGCTGCGGAAGGCTCGCCGATCGCGCACGAGGAGCCGCTCAAGGAGGGTGGGGGCCACGCGCCCATAGGATCCCCCGAGGCGAAAGACGAGGCGAGTCAAGGGCGGGCTGGTGGGGCCGACGTTGAAGGCGAGGTCAGCGGCGATGAGGGTGTTGCTGGGGCGGTGGAAGAAGACGATCTCGTTGGCGAAAGGAAACCCGGCGAGCGGTACTTGATCGAGCGCGCCCTCCCAGCCGGCCTCGGGCTCGTCGCCGAGGACGCCGGTAATCGTCAGATCGGCGCGCTTGACGTCGAGCCCTGGGGCGACGTAGGTGGCGGCCTCGGGGAAGGCGCGCTGCCACTGGTCGACAAAGAGGTGGTGCAGGAGGTTGGGGGCCACCAGGATCGCGACGGGGCCGAGCGCCTTGACCTCTTGGACGAGCGCGTCGCTGGCCGCGATCGGCGAGTGCAGCAGCAGCCCTCCGCCGGGGAGGCGCACGATGGTCATCCGCGCCCCGACCTCAAGGCCGTAAAAGCGCAAGGGGGCGTCGGCGATCCAGATGTCAGGATGAAGCTGCTTCATTGCGAGCACAAGGACACCCAGAAGCGAAGGTCAGCGCAACCTAAAGCTCGCTGTCGGAAGTGGCCTCAAGCGCCCGCTGCATGAAGGCATCGAGCTGCTCCTGGCTCATGGCCGCAAGTCGCGGCTTCCAGACGGCCTCGTCCACACCAAACTTCGACGCCAACAGCCTCAACACCACCCTCTCGACGCCCTCCCTGAGCCCCTTCTCGACGCCCTCCTCGATGCCCTTGAGGCGACCTTGCTCAAAGCGTCTTTGTTCCCTCTGATCGATGTTCTCAAACATGGTGCGCACCTCCATGAGGTCATTGAGTTGGCCGGTGGGCATCTGTGCCCCGCGCTTGCTGAGCACGCCGTTGAAGAAAATAAGAAACACCCGGCGCATTTCAACCCGAGCGGGGTGCTCCTGGGTCAGCCTCAAGAGTCGATCGAAGATGTCGACGACCCCGACCCCTTTGTCATGGGAGGCCTGCTCCATGTCGAAGAGCGTCGAGACGAGGTTGGGCTCGGAGGGCTTGTCGGCCTGCCCCAACGCGTTGATGTCGATCAGAAGATACTCGATCTGGAGTTGGTAACGCTCCAGGGGCGAGCTCACCGAGATGGGGATGAAGTTGACCAGGGAGCGGTTGGCCCCCCATCTCGTTTCACCGTTGTAAAGCACGATGGGCAGCACGGGCGGCAGTTGCTGGCCGAGACGCTTGCGCTGGGTTTGGATAAGGTGCTCATAAAGCAGGCTGACGTAGGTGGCCACCCGCGCCGCCATGAAGCTGTCCACCGACGACTGGAACTCCAACACCAGGCACAGATACAGAGGGTTGTCGTCCAGCGTGGGGATCTCCCAGATGCAGTCCGTGTGCCGCCTGCCCAGCGCCTGGGTCAAAAACGTCGTCTGGATCGGCTTCATGTCCTCCAGCCGCAGGAGCTTGACGATCCCTGCCGGCGCGAAGGCCTCCAGGAGCTGACGCACAAGGTCGGGCTGGGCAAACAGGGTTCGGTAAGCCCCGTCAGCGTCCTCGTTGTCCGTGTCCGAGTCCTTGTTGTCCTTGGCCATCGCTCCCTCTCTCCTTGCGCCGATCCCCTGTACCCATGTTCTCCCACCACCACATCTTCTCCCTCGCCTCGCTCCCTTTGGCAAGCCTCTTCGATCGGGTCTCCGCAGCGCACCCCCTGTCGATCTTGCCGACGGCGTCTCGCCCTTCAAGGCTCCTGATCCCGACCCCCGACAGCCCTGCCCACCCTCCACCTCGGCGGCCTGTCCTCAACCACGCCGATCCCCGCCGCGCAACCCCTCTCCACCCGCCCACAACGGCCACCGATCCCGCCCAGAGACAGCCCTGCCCACCCCCACCTCTTCCTCCCCTCCACCCACTCCCCTCGCCCACACACGCCTCACCCTTGCCCCTCTCCACAACGGCCCCCGCGCTGCGGCCTGGGCACTTCCCAGGCGGCTTACGCTGCGCCTGGGGTGCCCGCCGCCTTGCGCGCCCCCTGCCCGGTTTGCGTCCTCTCCATCGACCTGCTCCCCTTCGCTGTGCGCGCCTTCACGCTCTCGTTCATGGCTCCTGCCCTCATCCCTTTGCGCCACACCAGCGAGGCCTTCGTCGCTCAATCCCGAGCCTCGGAGCGTCTGGCTCAACGCTGATCCGCAACCTCGAGTCTGCATCTGGATCGATGCGGCGCCGCGACCTTGCTCCTTTGGAGCAGCCCACGCTGCTTGTGTGACAGGATTCTCTTCTAAAAATTGCCCCAAATCCAGCCACCCACGACAAAGCCAGCGCGACGATCTCGACGATCCCTCTCACCGCTCCCGCCCGGCCAGTGGATCGAGGCCCGCGATACGCGCGACCGAGGGTCTCAATCACCGCGACCGAGGGGCGGCATCCATTGGACCCTTCGATCAGGAGAAATGGAGGCCGAGCGGCGCCTGTCTTGATACCCAGGCGAAATTGTGGAATGTCAGACAGGTGGTCCCGACATCCACTACCCTCCCTTGAAGGATACCCCATGACGGAAATCAAACACGGTTCCGTGACTGTGATCTTTCCCGATCACCTGACCCCTTCAGACGAGGCCGGCAGGCTCACCGACGACGATAAGCGCAAGCTGCCCAAGGCCCGCCGGGGCGTCGGGCTGGTCTGCGAGCAGACCGCCAGCGCGCTGGAGATCGTCGGCGCGCGCTTCAAAGGGCCGCCCCTGCGGGGCTGACGACGGGGAGGATGCCTTCGCAGCGCCCTGTCACGGACCACGACGGACGCGATGAGTTCAAGGTCTGGGGTGTCGAGGGCCACGCCGCCTGGAAGATCGCCGCCCCGTCGCCAGCCCCGAAGGGGCGAGACGCCGTCGGCATGATCGTCGCCCCGGGCGCGAGCCCGGGGCGAGCGGCCTGTTCACACCCTGCTCCACAGCCGGAGCGTGGGGCGTCGGCCACTGCACACACCAAGGATCACGGCCATGATCATCCTGCACCCGCGCATCCACACCCTGAGTAAGGACCTGATGCGGCCCGAGAACCCCTGGGGCACCGTCGAGGCCCTCCAGATCCTCGACGGGCGCGTTGTGCGCGCTGGCGCCAGGGCCGAGGTCCTGCGCCACAGAGCTGCCGGCGAGCCGGTCGAGGCCATCGACGGGGCCTGCGTGCTGCCGGGCTTGATCGACACGCACGCCCACCTGACCGGGCTGAGCATGCGCCCCGGCGCCCTCGACCTGCCCGACGATCTCCCGCCGCTCCAGTGGGCCGAGGCCGTCGCCGCCGCCGCCGCTGGCCTCTCGCCCGGCGTGTGGATCACGGGGCGGGCGTGGAACCAGGCCGTTTGGCGCGACGAGGACTGCCAGGGCCTGCGCCGCTCGCCGGAGGGCTTCCCGGCCCACGATCTGCTCAGCGCCGCGGCCCCCGACAACCCCGTCGTGCTCCACCGCACCGACCAGCACGCGGCCTGGGTCAACGCCGCCGCGCTGCGCGCCGCCGGGGTCCACCGCCATCTGCCCGACCCCGAGGGCGGCCTGATCGTCCGCGATCCCGCGGGCGAGCCGCTGGGCGTCCTGGTCGACGAGGCCGTGGGGCTCGTCGCCAGGGCGCTGCCCCCGCTGGACGCGGCCCAGCGCCGCGCGCTGCTGGCCGAGAAGGGGCGCCTCTTCTTGTCCCGAGGGGTCACGACCGTCCACTGCGCGCTGATCAAGCCCGAGGATCTCGACCATTACGCCCACGTCCTGACCGGCGACGAGCGCCTCGGGCTGAGGGTCCGAGGGATGGTCTACGACGAGCCTGCGGCGCTGGAGGCCTGGGCGCGCCAGAACAAGCCCTGGCGAGATGAGGGCGGCTGGTGGAGCGTCGAGACGCTCAAGGCCTTCGCGGACGGCGCGCTGGGCTCTCGGGGGGCCTGGTTCTTCGATCCCTACGAGGGCGCGACCGCCTGCGGCTTCTCGGTGGCCACGCCGCCCGAGATCGAGGCGCTCGGGAGGGCGGCGCTGGCCGGCGGCTGGCAGCTGGCCACCCACGCCATCGGCGACCGGGCCATCACCGAGACGATCGACGCCTACGCCCGCGCCGGCTGGACGGCTGACCTGTCCGACCGCCTGCGCTGGAGGGTCGAGCACGTCCAGCACCCTCGCCTGGACGCCCTGGACAAGATGGCGGCGCTGGGGCTCTTCGCGGCGATGCAGCCCATCCACGCCACGCGCGACATGCGCTTCGTCGCCGCCTTGCTCGGCCACCAGCGCGCGTCGCTGAGCTACCCCTGGCGCGCGGTGGCGGATCGCGGCATCCCGACCGGCTTCGGCAGCGACTACCCCATCGAGACCCTCGATCCCTTCGCGGGGCTGCACGCCGCCCTCACGCGCCAGGACGAGGCAGGCCGCCCCGACGGGGGCTGGTTCCCTGAGCATCGGCTTGGGCGCCTCGAAGCCATGCTCGCCTACACGCGGGGCGGCGCCGGGCTCATGGGCCGCGATCGGGACGACCTCGGGCACCTCGGCCCGGAGGCCCACGCGGACCTCATCGCCCTGGACGTGGACCCGAGCCAGGACGCGCCCGAGGCGCTGTTGAGGGTGCATGTCCAGCGGGTGTGGACGGCGGGCCAGGAGCTGGCCCTCTGAGGGGCGGCGCGGTCAGAAGCGGTATTGGAGGCCGAAGTCGAAGCCGAGGGGGAGGTCGACGGCGGGATCGGAGAGGGGCAGGACGTAGAAGGCGAAGTTGCCCGAGGCGGTCATGAAGAGCTCGCGGTAGAGGCGCAGTGAGGCGCCGATCTGGCTGTTGACGCCGACGAGCCAGCCGGGGCGCTGGACGATGATGTCGTTGGGGTCGCAGCCGGGGGCGTTGACGTTGATCTTGCAGAAGAAGTTGGTGGTCATGGAGAACTCGGCGAGTCGGTCGGCTTCGAGGGAGAAGCCGATGAAGGGTCGCACGATGCCGATCCTGAGAGCGTAGGTGCCGCCGAAGAAGGTGCGTATGGAGCCGAAGCCCTCGCGGAGGTGCCCGTTGGCGTCGACGCCGCCGGTCATGAGGTTGATGCGGGAGCTCAGGGCGAAGTTCTCCGAGAGCATGTACTGGCCGGAGAGGGAGAAGCCGAAGTTGTTGAAGAAGACGTCGATGGGGCGGGTGCGCAGAAAGGCGAGGTAGGCAAAAGAGGAATCAAGGTAAAACCGACCCTTTTCCTGGTCGGCGGGTTGGGGGCGCGGGGTGGGCAGGGGCTCGATGCAGGCGGCGAAGCGGGAGGCGAGGCGGTCTGCGCGCTCGATCTGTGCGTCGGGATCCTGGCTCAGGGTGATGCGCTCGGGCTCAAAGAAGAGGGGCTCGCCGGTGTCGCGGCGGAGCATGTGGAGGGTCAGGGTGACGGAGGGGCCGGTCTGGACGGCGTAGCCCCACAGGACGATGTCGGCGTTGACGAGCGCGCCGGAGCGGCGGGCGCGGGCGCGGTCGGGCTCGTCCGCGCCGGCCTCGCGGCTCAGGAGGACGTCCTGGCGGGCGGCGCGCCAGGCGCGCTCCAGGGAGTCGGAGTAGAAGGGGTAGACGAGGACACGGGCTGGCTCCAGGCGGATCATCTTGAGCAGGACGTCGTTCTGGCGAGCGGCCAGGTCGGGGCTCTCGCCGTCGCGGCTGCGCTCCTCGTCGTAGACGATGGCGAGGTGCTCGTAGACCTGGGCCAGATCGCTGGGGAAGAGCAGATCGGCCTTGACCTTCTCCAGGAGGCGGGCGGCTTCGAGCAGGTGGCCTTCGGCTTCGCTGAGGCTGGCGCGGGACAGCGCGTTGACGCCCTTCTTCAGGAGGGAGTCGCCCTTGCGCATCGAGCGCATGATCCGGGCCAGATCGGGCGCGTCCCGGATGTCGGAGTCGGTCCTGGTGAAGGCTTCGAGGAACTCGCCGCTGGGGACGACGACAAAGCGCTCGTCGTTCTGGGCGAAGTAGCGCTCGATGGCGCGGGCGAGCCGATCGGTGTCGAACTGGGGTGTGCCCTTCCTGGATTCGTCGGGATCGGGGTAGAAGTCGATGGTGCCGTCGATGTTGCCGGACAAGAAGACGCGGTAGCGGGGGTCCGGGGCGATCGGATCGGGCTGCGCCGCGGCCAGGGCGCAGGCCAGGAGGGCTGCGGCCCAGGTCAGGAGCGCGAGGGTGCGCCGCGTCGAGGGGGCCGGGGTCCGTGGCCCTCGACGTGGCCTGGGGTGGAGGGGGAGTCTAGTCGTCACAGCGGTCGCAGGCTGTCGGCATGCGGGGCAGCTCCATCCCGGGGTCATCGAAGGCGTTGTAGGCTTCGGGGGTCCGCCCGAAGAGCTGGAGGTTCGCGGCCACGGGCGTAAAGGACTTGACGCGGCCGCGCTGGACGTCAAACACGATCTCGACGACCTCGTAGCCGCGCCTGAGGGTGCGGTCGCCGAAGAGGGTCTTGTAGTTCCTGGGGGTGCGGCTGGTGTCGCCCTCGACGAAGAAGAGGACGGTGCCCCGGAAGTTGTTGCCGTCCTCGGTGGTGAAGGGCGAGCCGACCAGGGGCTCCAGGGGCTTGCGCTCCTCGTCATTGTCCGCGCTTTTCTGCCAGTCGAAGGGCACCTCGCCCTGCTCATCGACCTGTCCGATCTGGCGGTCGCGGTAGACCAGCGGGATCCCCATGGTGAAGCGTATCCCGCCGTCGTTGTCGCTGACGAAGGGGATGAGGTCGGGGTTGGGGTTGAGGACGCCGGGGGGGAAGGCGCGGGCGTCCTTGTGGAAGATGACCTGATCGAAGCTCCCGAGGGTGTTGAGCGGCACGTTCCAGTCGGCGACCTCCAGGTTGTCGTCGCCCTTCCAGACGATGGCGACCTTCAGCGCTCCGGCGCGGCCGGCGGCGCCTTCGGCCTCGACCTCGGCCGCGATGCGCTCGTCAAACTGGAAGGAGTACCGGAAGATGTCCTCCTCCTGTGGGCTCAACAGGCAGTCGCGGTTCGGGACATCCTCCTGCTTCTCCAGCAGGATCGACGCGCTGGGCGGCAACAGGCCGGCGGTCGAGTCGCGCTTGAAGCCGCGCTGGCCGTCCAGAAAGACGCCCTCGCCGTCCCGGTCGAGGGTCATGCGGACCTCGCGGTCGTGGTGATCGCGGAAGGCCAGCGTGAAGCGGGTCTGATCCTCCTTCAGGCGCACGCGATCGGTCCAGAAGCAGGCCCGCTCGCGCTTGTCGAAGGGGGACTCGTCCGTGCCGCCGACCTCCAGCAGCGAGTGGTAGCGCACGATGCCGCCGGCCTCGTTGCCAAACTGGAAGAGATCGAGCCGCACCGCCAGATCCTTGTCGTAATTCAAGGTGTTGTCCGGCACGACGACCTCATTGAAGGTCTCGCTGATGATCGTCTCGTCCACGCAGCCGCAGAGGAAGACGATCAGCACCACCCAAAAAATCCTCGCCATCTAGCGCTCTCCGCTCTCGGGCCGCCGCCCGCGCCATCCCCTGATAATGGGATTGGCGGGCCGGGGCGTCAATCTCAAGCCGCTGGCGCCGGGCTGGCCACGGCCGAGGTGGAGTGAAGGCGCACCACCTCTGCGCGCGAGGTGGACAAAGGGTTGTCCACCCCCGGCCAGCGCTGGGCGCGAAGCGGCGCCGCGCTCCCGGCGTCGATCTCGACACGATGGCGATCCGTGGTCGCGACGGGGGATCGTTGGCGCTGGCCGCGATCCTGGCCCGAAGCCTGCTTTGTGCCTCGTTCGCCAGCAGGACTCGACCCCGGACCCACGACGCCGCCATGATAGACCTCCAGAACCTGACCGTCCATCCACGAAGGCGCTCCTTGAGCGCGAGGTTGGCGGCGCTGCTCGGGCTGCTCCTGCTGGCGATCCCGTTGATGGCGTCGGACTGCGTGCAGGATCTTGGTCTGGTGGGCGAGGGCGACCCGACCCAGGGGGAGCTGGAGCTTCGGCTGGCGATGTCGAAGCTTGAGCAGCACGACGTCCGCGGGGCCGCCCACGACTTTGAGCGGGCGGCGGCCAGCGACCCTCTCAAGGGCGAGGCGCTGGCGGGCGAGGCGCTGACGCGCCTGTTGCTGCTGCCGGAGGATCCGGCCGTGGGGTCGCTGGTGAGGCTGCTCGGCGGCAAGCCCTTCGACATGCAGGCGGACTTCTATGGCGACGACGGTGTGCTGGCGCACTACGCGCGGCGCACCGACCAGCTCAAGGTCGAGGAGCGCCTGGAGGCGGCCCTGCCGTGGTCTGCCGAGCAGAGGGCGGACGTGTCGCGCGTCGCGAGCCGCCTGCGGCCGGAGTTGACCGGGAACGAGGTCGCCGACGCGCTCGCCGAGGTCGCCGCGGCGACCCTCGACGTGGCCGAGCTCTTCGCGCGCGCCGCTGACGCCCCTGGCAAGACCCGCTTCGAATTTCCGCACGGGACCTTTCACGGTCGGACCTTCATCGGCGTGCGCGCCTCGGAGCTTCGGCTGCTTGACGGCGCGCTGCGGGCGGCGGCGGCGGGCATGCTCTGGGTCGCGGCCTACGACTGGCCGATGACCGCCGACCAGCTCTCGGCGCGCTTCTCGCTGCGATCGCGGGTCGAGCGCTTCAACGAGGGGGCGCTGCGGCGGGTCCGCGCCCCGGAGCGGCTTGAGTTCGCCCGAGGGCTCATGCGGCAGAGCTTCGAGCGGCTGGCGATGGCCGCTCAAAGCGGCGTCCACGACGAGACGCGCGGGGGCCTGCTGTGGAGCGCGCTCTCGCTGCAGGAGGCGCTGGCGCTGCAGACCTTCCTGCGGGAGCTGGCGATGTCCGTCGATCTGAGCACGCCGCTCTCCGGCGCGCCCATCAGGGCGCACGTCGGCGCGGCCTTCGAAGGGCGGACGCTGGACGAGGGGCAGGCGCTGGCGGAGCTTGGCGGCGGGCTGGATCAGGGCGGCGACGAGCGGCTGGAGACGGGCTACGACGCGATCGCGTCGATCCTGCTGGACGGCGTGCTGGACCCTTACTGCCACCCCGACCCGGAGGTCGAGGATCCCGGGTGCCCGGAGTTCTTGAGCGCGGGCCTGGGATCGTCGGAGCCGTGGGAGCGGATCATGGCGCCGCTGCGGCGCTCGCTGGCGGCGGATTACGGGCTGTGAGCGGGCGATCCTGAGGGGGCTCAGTCGTCGGAGAACTTGCCGGAGGCGATGTCGTCGGCAGACAGGTCCAGGCGCTTGAGGATGTAGGCGACGGACTTGCGGTGCATGCCCGAGACGCGGGCGGCCTTGGAGATGTTGCCGTCGGTCTGCTCCAGGAGGCGGACCCAGTATCGGGTTTCGAAGGTGTCGACGAGGTTCTGCTTGGCCTCCTTGAAGGGCAAGCTGACGTCGAAGGGGACGACGTCGCCGGTCACCTCGGCGGCGGCTTCGACGGGCGGCGGCGGCTGGGCCTGGAAGTTGAGGTAGCGGGTCTCGATGCGATCGCTGTCGGCCAGCAGCGAGGCGCGGCTGACGAAGTTCTTCAGCTCGCGGACATTGCCGGGCCAGCGGTGCTTCTTGAGCTTCTCCATGGTGTTGTAGGCGATGTTGAGCCCCTGACGGCCGGTGGACTCGACGGCCTGGGCCAGGAAGCGCTCGATGAGCAGGGGGATGTCCTCGGCCCGGTCGCGCAGCGGGGGCATCTTCACCTTGATGATTTCGAAGCGGTAATAGAGATCCTGGCGGAAGTTGCCCTCGCGGACCTCGTGGATGAGGTTGCGGTTGGTGGCCGCGACGATGCGGACGCTGACCTTGACGGTCTGGGTGCCGCCGACGGGGCGGATCTCCTGGGTCTCGATGGCGCGCAGGAGCTTGGGCTGGAGGTCGAGCTCCAGCTCGCCGAGCTCGTCCAGGAAGAGGGTGCCGCCATCGGCCTGCTCGAAGGCGCCCTTGCGGGCCGAGGTGGCGCCGGTGAAGGCGCCTCGGGCGTGGCCGAAGAGTTCGGACTCGATCAGCTCGCGGGCCACCGCCGAGCAGTCAAAGACGATGAAGGGCGCGGACTTGCGCTTGGAGTGGTCGTGGATGGC
>SXGR01484770.1_pt1 | contig 36251 bp, 34 predicted proteins | sample 3174711 | NCBI WGS metagenome assembly SXGR01 (sample SAMN11356860, study PRJNA531348) | freshwater metagenome | isolation source: freshwater sample F1-60 | place: China: Fuxian Lake, Yuxi | collected 2017-12-25 | reverse complement strand
CAAGACCGTCGAGGCAGAGGCAGCCCACGGGACAGTGACCCGGCACTATCGCGAGCATCAAAAAGGCAGGCCAACCTCGACTAACCCGATTGCCTCGATTTTCGCCTGGACCCAGGGCCTGGCGCACCGCGGTAATTTGGACGGCACCCCGGCGGTCACGGACTTTGCGCAGACCCTGGAACGGGTCTGCGTCCAGACCGTGGAGTCCGGCAAAATGACCAAGGATCTGGCGCTGCTGGTGGGCCCGGAGCAGCCATGGCAGACCACCCAGGACTTCTTGGCCGAGGTTGACATGAACTTGCAGCGGGCGGTTCGTGCCTGATCGCGGGTTCTTCCGTAGTCTCATGCCATGAGCGACCTGGTGGTCAATTGCCTAGTGGTGCTGTTCTTCGTCCTGTTGGGCGGGTTCTTCGCGGCGGCGGAGTTGGCACTGGTGTCCTTGCGCGAGAGCCAAATCCAACGCCTAGGTGGGCAGGGCCGGCGCGGCCGTCGATTACTCGCACTCGCCGGTGAACCGAACCGATTCCTGGCCGCCGGTCAGGTTGCGGTCACGCTAGCGGGCTTCATCTCCGCGGGGTTTGGTGCTGCCCAAATCGCCCCGTCGCTAGAGCAGGTGCTTACCGGCTGGGGGATGGCCGCGGCCTGGGCCGGTCCCATCGCCTTCATCTTCGTCACAGTCGTGATCGCCTATGCCTCTTTGGTGCTCGGTGAGCTGGTACCAAAGCGGATCGCCTTGCAACGGGTGGAGAAGGTCGCCTTGTTTGTCGCTGCACCCGTTGATTTTGTCGCGAAGGTCTTTCGCCCGTTCATCTGGGCGTTGTCTATCTCGACCAACTTCGTCGTTCGCTTATTCGGGATCGACCCGAATGCGGCCAAGGAGCAGATCAGTGGCGCTGAGTTGCGTGATTTAGTGGCAGCACACACTGACTTGACACTCGAAGAACGGGAGTTGATCGATGACGTCTTTGCAGCTGGGGATCGTGAGCTTCGCGAAGTAATGGTGCCGCGCACCGAAGTCGATTTCATGGATGCCGAGATGCCGGTCTTCGAGGCCGTAAAGGTCATTCGCGAGCAGCCACACTCTCGGTATCCGGTAATTCGCGATAGCACCGACGACGTAATCGGCTTCGTGCATGTTCGAGATATTCTCGATCCGGATGTGGCCGACCGGTCAATACGCGTTGGCACGCTGGTCCGCGAAATTTCTGCATTTCCCGGTACCAATGCGGTGCTTAGCACCCTCACCGAGATGCGCAGACTGCGGCAGCACCTGTCGATCGTGGTGGACGAGTATGGCGGGACCGCAGGCATTGTTTCCCTAGAGGATTTAGTTGAAGAGCTAATTGGTGACATCAAGGATGAGTACGACGTCATAACTCGTCACGACGAAGTGAAGATTCTTGGGGTCATCACCGTTGATGGCTTGCTAAATCTTGAGGATTTCGCGGATGAGACCGGTTTGCACTTACCTGATGGGCCTTATGAAACTGTGGCCGGCTTCTTGGTAGCGCGCTTGGGCTCGCTACCGCAGGTCGGTGTAATGATCGAAAGTGAAGGCCACAGATTCGAGGTGACCGAGCTCGATGGGCGCCGCGTAGCGCGGGTGCGAGTTACTCCGATCGAGCCGGTATCTCTGCTCGAAGACCAAGTAGAAGGTTCTGCGGCAGGTTTGCAAGAATAATGGCCATGTCGACGCCCCGCAACCAACGCGTACTTTCCGGAATCCAGCCGACGGCTGATGCCTTCCACCTAGGTAATTATCTAGGTGCGTTGCGCGAATGGGTGCGAATGCAAGAAACCCATGACTGCTACTACGTGGTGGTGGATCAACACGCGATCACTGTCGACCATGATCCCGCGCTGCTTCGTGAACGCACCCTTAAGTCCTTTGCGCAGCTGCTAGCGGTCGGCCTTGACCCGCAGCGGGCGACGATTTTCGTGCAGAGTCACGTGGCTGAGCACAGTCAGCTGGCCTGGGTGCTCGAATGTCAAACTGGCTTTGGCGAAGCCAGCCGCATGACGCAATTTAAGGATAAGTCCCAAAAAGACGGGTCGGCCAGATCAACGGTTGGCCTGTTTACCTACCCAATTTTGCAGGCCGCTGACATCTTGATTTATCAAGCCAATGCCGTTCCGGTTGGCGAAGACCAGCGCCAGCACCTTGAGTTGACGCGTGATCTCGCGCAACGTTTCAATGCGACCTTCGGCGAGACGTTGACAGTGCCTGAAGCCATGATCGTCAAGGAGACGGCGAAGATCGTCGACCTGCAAGATCCCACCGCGAAAATGAGTAAATCCAGCCCAGCCGGTTGTGCCTCATTACTAGACGATGACGGCGCCCTGACCAAGAAGTTCAAAAGTGCGGTCACCGACTCGGAGCGCGAAATCAGGTTCGATCAAGTTAATAAGCCAGGAGTTTCGAACCTGCTAACAATTCAGCAGGCGCTTCGAGGCATGAGTATCGCTGACCTCGAGGTCTCATACGAGGGCAAGGGATACGGTGATCTGAAGAAGGACACCGCTGAGATAGTTGTCGAGTTCGCTAGGCCTATTCGCGAGCAGGTAGCGTCATTGATGGCTGATCCAGCTCAACTACAGCAATTGCTGGGGGTCGGAGCGCAAAAGGCCCGTGCTACTGCGCATGAGACCTTGGTCGCGGTGTATGACCGAGTGGGATTTGTTACGTTGCCCGAATAGCTCGGTGATCTAAGCGAGCGGATCGACCAAAACGCCGACGGGAGTGACAAACTCCTGGTTTTTAAAGCCCCAGGTCAGCGCCTTGCGCGCTGCGTCGGCACTTGCCTCGTGGATCCCCATGAGCGCGACCACGAGGGTGCGATCCCCACGCCGCGCCATGCCGATGAAGGTACGGCCGGCATTGGTGGTGTAACCGGTCTTGAGGCCGATGACCCCGGGGTAGTCACTTAATAGCAGCCGGTTTTCGTTGTAGATGGTTCGGGTGCGCTGCCCTCGCCACGGGAATTCATAGCGCTCGGTACTAGCAATGTCGCCAATCTCCGGCATCGCCAAGGTTGCCCGCCCGAACAGGGCGAGGTCATACGCGCTGGACAATTGCCCCGGGGCATCAAGCCCGCTGGGGTTCATGGCCACGGTGTCTAGTGCCCGCAGTCGGGTGGCCAATTCGTTCATTTGGGCGACTGTCCTTGGTACCGACCCATTCGCCCTGGCCAAGGCCAAGGCGGCGTCATTGCCGCTTGGCAGCATTAAGCCATGGAGCAGGTCGCCGATGGTGTAAGTCTTCCCGGCTATTAACCCAACCCGGGAGCCGTAGGTGTTGGCATCGCCGGTGGTGGCCACATACAACTGGTCCAGGCTCACCTGCGGTAGGACGGTCAAGGCCGTCAAGGTCTTCAGGGTACTTGCTGGCGCACGCTGCAGGTGGGCCGACTTGGCGGCCAAAATCTCACCGGTGTTGGCATCGGCAAGTACCCAGGAGGTGGCCCAGATATCAGGTAGCGCCTTGGCGCCCGGCCCGAGGTTAACCTGGCGTCCCGGTGCCATGAGTTGCTCGCCGCCGATGCTCGTATACCCAACCGGCGGGTCCGCGGCCGCTGGCCGGGCGCCGAAAACCGCCAAGACACTGAAACAAAGGACGAGGGCGGCCGCCAAATACTCTGCTGGTAAGCGGTCGGGTACGCCGGCCGACCGGTCGATAAGGGGCATAGTGCATTTAGAATACGGCGCCGGTGGCAAAAAGCCTGTGACCAACCTCCTATAGGCGAAGACTGCGCCACCGTGGTCGAACCGCTAGATTTCCCTACAGAAACCGGTGAAGGGGGTCTGCTATGAGCGGGGTTACGACTGCACCGCCAACCGGTGGCGTCCCGGGGGAGAAACGCGCGGATATCAAGGCCCGGACCCTTCGTACCGACCGCTGGTGGATTCAGCCGGCATTAATTGTCGGCGCGCTCCTCGCCTTTATCGTGTATTCGACATGGCGGGCGTTTGAGAATGCCTATTACTTCGCCGAACCTCTAATTTCTCCCTTTTACTCGCCTTGTTTAGCCAGCTCTTGCATTTCCGGAACGGCGATCTGGACTCCTTTTGGCTCGTGGTGGATACTTTCGCCGGCCCTGATAATTCTCATTTTCCCGCTGGGTTTTCGAATGACCTGTTACTACTACCGTAAGTCGTACTACCGGTCCTTTTGGCTCTCGCCGCCCGCCTGCGCGGTCAGCGAGCCGCGCAAAAAGTACACCGGTGAAACCCGGGCACCGCTGATTTTGCAAAACAGCCATCGCTATTTTTTTGTTGCTGGCCTGGTCTTCAACATTATTTTGACAATAGATGTGGCTCTGGCGCTGCGCAACGGCGAGGGGGAGTGGGGTCATCTAAGCGTGGGCACGTTGGTACTTGCCGCCAATGCGACTTTCCTGTGGCTCTACTCGCTGTCCTGTCACACCTGCCGGCACATAATGGGGGGGCGGCTGCGAAACTTTTCGGCACACCCGGTTCGTTATAAACTCTGGACCTATGTTTCGAAACTGAATCTGCATCATCCGAAGTTTGCCTGGGTTTCGCTTTTCGGTGTCGCGCTCACCGACTTATATGTGCGTCAAGTGGCAACGGGCTCAATAACGAATTTCTATTTCTTTTAATTCTTAGAGGAGATTACAAGTCATGGCGGATGTAGAGCACTACAAGTACGACGTAGTGGTAATCGGTGCGGGTGGGGCTGGCTTGCGAGCGGCAATCGAGTCGCGCGAGCTTGGGAAAAGTACGGCGATTTTAAGTAAGTCCCTTTTCGGGAAAGCGCATACCGTCATGGCCGAAGGTGGAATCGCCGCGTCAATGGGCAACGTTAATGGTAAGGATAATTGGCAGGTTCATTATCGCGACACCATGCGCGGCGGAAAATTCCTAAACCATTTCCGAATGGCTGAAGTGCATGCGAAAGAGGCTCCGGATCGGGTTTGGGAGCTTGAAGAATGGGGTGCACTTTTCGATCGCACCGCAGATGGCAAGATCAGTCAGCGAAATTTCGGTGGGCACGAGTACCCGCGGTTAGCACACGTTGGCGACCGCACCGGCTTGGAACTGATTCGTACGCTCCAGCAGAAAGTTGTCCAACTGCAGCAACAGGACATGAAACTCAGCGGTGACTATGAGTCACGGATCAAGGTCTTCGCTGAATGCACCATTACCGACATTCTCATTAGCGGGGAGGGGGATGACCGTCGGGTTGCTGGAGCCTTTGGTTACTGGCGTGAGTCCGGCCAATTCGTGCTGTTCGAGTCCGCTGCGGTTGTTATCGCGACCGGGGGCATAGGAAAGTCCTTCAAGGTCTCGAGTAATTCTTGGGAGTACACTGGGGATGGTCACGCGCTCGCAATGCGTGCGGGTGGGTCGCTAATAAACATGGAGTTTGTTCAGTTTCACCCAACGGGCATGGTGTGGCCACTGAGCGTCAAGGGCATCCTGGTCACCGAATCTGTTCGCGGTGACGGCGGGGTTTTGACCAACTCTGAAGGTCGGCGCTTTATGTTCGACTATATCCCGCCGGTGTTTACCGAGCAGTACGCGAAGACCGAAGAGGAAGCGGATCGCTGGTATACCGATCCGGACAGCAATAAGCGTCCGCCCGAATTGTTGCCGCGTGACGAAGTGTCCCGTGCCATAAATGCGGAGGTGAAGGCCGGACGTGGTTCGCCGCATGGTGGAGTGTTTTTGGATGTTTCCAGGCGGCTGCCGGCAGAAACCATCAAAGCAAAGCTACCCTCGATGTGGCACCAGTTCAAGGAACTGGCCGACGTGGATATCACGAAGGAGTCAATGGAGGTCGGGCCGACATGTCACTACGTGATGGGCGGGGTTGAGGTTGACCCCGATTCTGCCGCGGCGGTCGGTGTCCGGGGCCTGTTCTCGGCGGGCGAAGCCGCCGGTGGCCTGCACGGGTCAAACCGGTTAGGTGGCAACTCGCTCTCGGATCTCCTCGTATTTGGCAGGCGCGCTGGCATGGGGGCGGTGGCCTATCTGGCAGATCTGGATGCGGCGGGCGGGCGCCCGGCGGTGAGTCAGGTCGACGTTGACGCGGCGGTGGCCGCGGCCCTGGCACCATTTAGTCAGGTGGGCGGGGAAAATCCGTACACAATCCAGCAGGATCTTCAGCAGTTGATGAACGACCTAGTCGGTATCATTCGCACCGCTGACGAGATGAAGTTGGCGCTTGCTCGGCTCGCGGAATTAAGGACGCGGGCGTCGACTTTGAGTGTTCCAGGAGCGCGGGCGTACAACCCAGGATGGCATTTAGCCCTCGACCTGCAGAATATGCTCGTCGTCTCGGAGTGCATCGCCAGGTCAGGGCTTGCCCGGGAGGAGTCACGGGGCGGACATACTCGAAATGACTTTCCGAAAATGGACCCCAATTGGCGCAACATAAATGTCGTGTGCCGCCTGTCCGGGAACGGCGTGGAGGTTCACAACCAGAGCCTGCCGTGGATGGGGGACGAGTTGGTGTCCCTATTTGACATTGAAGAACTCAATAAGTACATGACTGAGGCCGAAATTCAGTTGATACCGCGAAAGGTGGCGTAGCAATGTCCCATGCAGCTAAGTTTCGGGTGTGGCGTGGTGATGGCGGCGAAGGCGCCCTGCAGGATTACACGGTTGACGTCAATGACGGCGAGGTGGTCCTTGATGTGATCCAGCGAATTCAGTCAACGCAAGCATCAGATCTGGCTGTCCGGTGGAACTGCAAGGCCGGTAAATGTGGCTCCTGTAGCGCAGAGGTGAATGGGCGCCCGAAGTTAATGTGCATGACTCGGATGAATACCTATGAGGATGACGAAGTCGTGACGGTCACGCCATTACGAGCTTTTCCGACAATACGTGACCTGGTAACCGACGTGTCTTTCAATTACCAGAAGTCGCGTGAGGTCACTGCCTTCACTCCGCCAAAGGGATTGAAGCCGGGTGACTATCGAATGCAGCAAAAAGATGTTGCCCGAAGCCAAGAGTTCCGCAAATGCATCGAATGTTTCCTCTGCCAAAATACCTGTCACGCCATCCGTGATCATGAAGACAACATGACTAGCTTCGCCGGACCGCGCGTCCTAATGCGGGTGGCTGAACTTGAAATGCATCCACTGGATGTAGCCGATCGCAAGCATGAGGCCCAAGAGGTCCTCGGTCTGGGCTACTGCAATATCACCAAGTGCTGCACCGAGGTTTGCCCAGAGCACATCAAGATCACCGATAACGCCCTGATTCCGCTGAAGGAGCGGGTGGTCGACGTCAAGTACGACCCGGTCACGTGGCTGGGCCGCAAGATCGGTGTGCGACGCGACTAAGGTTGGTTAAGTGAACGGTTCAACCGAGTCTGGCCTGCCCCTGCACCCGGTCTACGGTCCTGATTGCCTTGTTGATTGGGACGAGCCGCGGCAACTCGGTAAGCCGGGGGAGTACCCGTTCACCCGGGGTGTGTACCCGTCGATGTATACCGGGCGGCCCTGGACGATGCGCCAGTACGCGGGGTTTGGTACAGCCGTCGAGTCCAATGAGCGATACCGCCAATTACTGGCGGCCGGCACCACTGGCTTATCGGTGGCCTTCGATCTGCCAACGCAAATGGGTTACGACTCCGATCATCCGCTAGCGCATGGTGAGGTTGGCAAGGTCGGCGTGGCAATTGATTCGATTGAAGACATGCGGATCCTCTTCGACGGAATTGCACTGGATGAGGTCTCCACTTCGATGACCATAAACTCCACGGCGGCAATTTTGCTTCTGCTCTACCAGCTGGTTGCGGAGGAGAAGGGCGTAGCTGCCGATAAACTCAATGGCACCATTCAAAATGACGTGCTCAAGGAGTACATTGCGCGCGGCACCTATATCTATCCGCCCGTGCAGTCGCTGCGCTTGATCACCGATATCTTCACCTACTGCCGTAATGAGATTCCCAAATGGAACACCATCTCGATCTCCGGTTACCACATGGCTGAGGCCGGAGCCACCCCGGTGCAGGAAATCGCTTTCACCCTTGCCGACGGCATCGAGTACGTGAAAGCCGCTGTGGCTTCCGGCCAAGATGTCGATGAATTCGCCCCGCGCCTGGCTTTTTTCTTCGTTTCACGCACGACGGTTCTGGAAGAAGTCGCAAAATTTAGGGCAGCCCGGCGGATGTGGGCCAAAATCATGCGGGAGCGATTCGGAGCCAAGGATCCCAAGTCGTGGATGCTGAGGTTTCACACCCAAACGGCCGGTGTGCAATTGACCGCGCAACAGCCCGAGGTCAACATGGTCCGGGTGGCGGTACAGGGTTTGGCCGCGGTGCTGGGCGGCACCCAGTCGCTTCACACCAACTCATTTGATGAGGCAATTGCCCTCCCGAGCGAAAAGGCCGCACGGCTAGCACTGCGCACCCAGCAGGTGCTCGCATATGAAACCGATGTCTGCGCAACCGTCGACCCCTTTGCCGGCTCTTATGTTGTCGAGTCCTTGACCGACGAAATTGAGGCGTCGGCCACCGCGTTGATCACCCGCATTGACGAGATGGGCGGGGCGGTGGCGGCGATCGAACAGGGCTTCCAGAAGGCAGAGATCGAGCGCTCGGCCTATGACATCGCCCGCGAAATTGACGATGGCACCCGGGTGGTTGTCGGCCTCAATAAATTTACAACTGACGACAAAGAGCACTACCCACCGCTGCGAGTTAACCCGGCGATTGAGGCGGAGCAGTCGGCTCGGCTCGTAACTTTGCGGGCCCGCCGCGACAACTCTGAAGTCGACAGACTGCTCGAGGGGATCCGCGAAACCGCAAGAAGCGACGCCAACCTGCTTTATCCGATGCGAGATGCGTTAAGGGCGAGTGCGACCGTGGGTGAGGTTTCAAATGCGCTGCGCGATGTTTGGGGCCTGTTCGAGCCGACCGACCGGTTCTAATATCGGGCTAAAAGCGCCTATTGCCGCTGCGCCCAGCAACCCGGGAGGCCTATTGCTGGACGTCTCCGCCAGCCATCAGTCTCCCGATACTCGTTCGGTCGATATCCGCGGAGGCTATTTCCGCAACGAAACGACCGTTGTACATTACCAAGACTCGATCGGCCAGACCGAGGACTTCGTCGAGCTCCGCGGATACGAGGAGTATCGCTGCGCCCCTGTCCCGCGCTGCCACAATCCTCGAATGAATGAACTCGATGGAACCGACGTCGACACCTCGAGTCGGCTGAGATGCAATCAGCAACTCGGGATTCGACGCTAATTCTCTGGCAATAATCACTTTCTGCTTATTGCCGCCAGACAGCGACTCGGCGGAGGTGGTGATAGTTGGGGTGCGCACGTCGTACTCACTGACAAGTTCGGTAGCCAAGGCGTTTACCGCTGAGCGATTGCGCACCCCCCTGCTCGAGAATTCCGGTTCATCGAATCTATTGAGCACCAGGTTGTCAGCGATGGAGTAAGGGCCGACCAAGCCATCCTTCTCCCGATCCTCCGGCACGTGGCCCACACCCATCGCATGAATTGCGTGCGGACTTTGTCCCAGGGTGCTCATGCCCGAGACCGACATGTGGTCGGCCGTGCAATGTCGCAGCCCGGTCAGGGCCTCAACCAGCTCACGCTGGCCATTACCCTCAACGCCCGCGATGCCCAAGATCTCCCCTGCACGCACCTGAAGGTCAACACCGCGGACTGCCGGGAGACCTAGATCAGTGGCGACAGCGAGTCCTTGAACGTCAAGGACGATCGCACCTGGCTCAGCAGGGGTCTTGTTGACGGTCAGCAAAACGCTACGGCCCACCATCATCTGAGCCAGTCCCGCCTGGTCAGTTTCACCAGGTGTTGTTGTACCCACCACTTTTCCGTCCCGCAGCACCTCAATGGTGTCGGCAATGGCAAGGACCTCACGAAGCTTGTGAGTGATGAAAATAACCGCTACTCCGTTGTCCGCGAACCCTCGAATGACCTTCAGCAGTTCATCCGTTTCCCGCGGCGTGAGGACGGCGGTAGGTTCATCCATAATCAAGATGTCAGCGCGACGATACAGCGCTTTGAGGATCTCTACACGCTGCTTGGCACCGACCGGAAGGCCCTCGACTTTTGCATTCACATCGACCGCAAGGCCGAATTGCTCGGACAATCGCGCTACTTCCTGAGTGGCTCTTTTCATATTGATGAACACCGACTTATGTGGCTCATCACCAAGAATGACATTCTCAGCTACGGTGAAGACCGGAACGAGTTGGAAGTGCTGATGCACCATTCCGATTCCCCGTCGAATCGCATCCCGAGGCCCTGAAAGTCTCACCGGCGAGCCCTTGATGATGATTTCGCCCTCATCTGGCTCGTAGAGCCCGTAGATCATTTTGACCAGCGTGGACTTCCCTGCACCGTTTTCGCCAAGTAGTCCAACAATTTGGCCCGGGGCGATGGACAAGGACACATCCTGATTGGCGACCACGCCGGGAAAGCGCTTGGTGAGACCGCGCACCTGAAGAATTGGCACCTCAGAACCCGCGGACGACATAGTTCACCTCTATTCCTTCTCGTAGGGTTTGCCGACCGCCGCCGGGGGCTTGATGCGGCCGGAGACAATCGCCAGCAGAACAATTGTCAATACGTACGGCAGCATGTTGATGAACTGGGGCGGGATGTCGATGACTTCATCTGTCTGGAGCTGACTGGCAAGGCCATTCGCCAGCCCGAAAAACAAGGCAGCCGCCATAGCTCCGATCGGATTCCAGGCACCGAAGATCATGATCGCGAGGGCAGTGAACCCTCTACCAGCCGTCATCCCGCGGTCGAAATTACTGGCGGCCTCGATAGAAAGATAGGCACCTGCCAAACCAGCGAGGGCGCCGGCAAAGGTGACATTGAGAAACCGCATGCGCTGCACGTTCACGCCGGAGGTATCGGCCGATCCGGGCATCTCACCCACAGCCCGCGTGCGCAATCCCCAGATCGTCTTGAACAGCAGGATCCACAGCACGAATGCCGACGCAATCGCCGCGTAGGTGAACAGTCCGTTATCGAACAACACTGGTCCGATGAGGGGGATATCCGCCAACCCTGGGATTCGCAATTGTGGAGTGATGGCGGGCAAGACGTAACCCTGCGCATAGAAAAATGACGTCAGACCGGTCGCAAGGATATTTATAATGGTGCCAGCGATTATCTGATCCATTTTCCAGGTGACCGCTCCCGTCGCCAAGAAGGCCCCCATGATCATACCTGTGCCGACACCAATCATTGTTCCGACGATCAGGTTTCCGGTCAAAGCTGCCCCGAAAAATCCTGCAAAGGCACTCATCAGCATCTGGCCTTCGATGCCGATGTTGATCACACCGCTGCGCTCGCAGATAACGCCCACCATCGCGGCCAAGATCAGCGGGACGGCGTAGCGCAATGAGAAGGACAGCACTGAGACCGTGCGCGTCGCGTCCAGCACGTAGGCTAGAAGGATGAAAGACAGGATTACGATCGTCAGCATGTAGGCGTAGCGGGCTCTCATACGCCACCCCCGCCTGAATCGACGCTAGTCCGCTTCTGCGTCTTTTTGCGGAGCAGCAGTCGGCTCACTATTGGTGCAGCGACAAATAGCAAGGTCAACGCCAAGATGACATCGACCACCTCGGGTTCGATGCCGGTCTCGAACTGCAGCGTCGCCGCACCTGATCGCAGAATGCCGACCAAAAGCGCCGCAGGAATGGTCGCAAGGGGATTAGCACGCGCGAGCAGGGCAATCGTGATTCCGTCAAAACCTAGTCCGGCGTTGAATGTTGGCTCAAATCTCCCGGTGATTCCCAGTGTTTCGACTGCACCTCCCAAACCTGCTAGGGCACCGCTGACAGCCATGGCGAGGAAGATAGTCCTCTTGACTCCGATACCCGCATAGTTCGCCGCGTTTGGATTCATGCCTACCGTGTTGAAGCGGAACCCCTGATTCGTGCGAGTCAGGAACCAACTGAAGAAGATGGCTACGGCTAGGGCAATCAAGAAGCCCGCGGGCACGGTGCCGAAGTCCGGCAAGGCCGCGCTATCCGCAACCGGTGGGGTCCGGGTGATGGGTTGGTCCGGCTCCTTGAGGGGCCGGCTCGCCAGGTAGTCCACTAGAGCGATAGCCACAGCATTCAGCATGATCGTCGTGATTACTTCGGATACGCTGCGATATGCCCTAAGGACGCCGGCGATAGAGGCCCAGGCCGCACCGCACAGCATCCCGAAGGCAATGGCGAAAGGAATGTGAATAAGGGCGGGTAATTGGAAGTTGTAGCCAGCCCATGCCGCGCCGATCGCACCAACGAGGAGCTGCCCCTGTGCACCGATATTAAACAGTCCGGTTCTAAGTCCTATCGTCACCGCCAACCCAGTGAGAATCAACGGCGTGGACTTCTGCATTACTCGAAGTAGGCCCTCGCTCGACCCCAGGGCGTTCTCGAAAAGCACCCAGTAGGCATAAAACGGATTGACTCCCTGCAACCAAATAAGGATCCCGCCAAGGGCGAATGCCAGGAGGACCGACACCACTGGAATAGCAACAGCCTGCACCCGGGGCCAGCGACCAGCCCGCATCGGGTCCGGGTCGGTGTGGCCCAAATCCGTTTGCGAAGGGTCGGTCACAGACATGACTTGGCTTCCTTCCAGATAGCCATGGCCGGGTGGCCATAAAATTTATAAAACAGGGGTGGGAGCGGCCAAGGACCGCTCCCACCCCTGTGCGCTGTGCAACGCTAGATCGCTAGTTGTCCAAGCAAGCTGGGCAACCAGTGTCGATGGTGCCATCCTCAAGACCCGCGAGAACTTCTTGGACCTTTGTCTTGACGTCCTCCGGCACGGCACCTTCGGTGTCGTGGTAGGGCGCGATGCCGGTCGGGCCGAAGTTGTTACCGGGCGTCATGCTTCCCCCGGCGGCAGCCACAACCAGTGTCTGGGTACCCGAGACCAACTTCTTCTCAGCCGAGGTCAACAGGCACTTCGCTGCTTGCGGGACCGTGTAGAACTGGTCGATGTCGACACCGATGCAGAACACGGTCGTGCCCGCGCCTGGATCTTTGGCGACCTCAATCAGCCCTCCGTTGCCGGTGGCACCACCCGCGGCGAAGATAATGTCGGCGCCTTGATCAAGCTGCTTGCGGGCCTCATTAGCGCCCCATTCTGGGTCACCGAAGGCGTTGTTGGGCTCGTGGTAGACCAGCGTGACTTTCACGTCCGGGTTGGCTGCTAGGGCCCCCGCCTTGTAGCCCTCACCGAAGAGCTTGACCGGCGGCACGGTGTCGGTACCGAGCGCACTACCGATCTTGTTGGTCTTGGTCATCAGACCTGCTAGATAGCCAACCGCGTAGCCGGCCTTGCTCTCATCGAATACCAACCCGGCGAGATTTTCGATCGGCTCACCTTGGAACTGGTCCACACCGATGAATTTAACGCTGGGATACTCTGCGGCCGCAGCGATAGTGGCCTCGCCCATCAGGAACCCTACGGTCACGATTACGTCGTAGCTCTTGCCGGCGAATTGCGCGATGTTGTTCGCGTAGTCCTTCGGATCGGTGGTTTCGATGTACTTGCTGAACGCACCCAGCTCTTCGGCAGCGAGTTTCGTGCCTTCCCAAGCAGCCTGATTGAAGGATTTGTCGTCCACCTTGCCGGTGTCGGTAACGAGCCCGACGCAGATGTTCGCAGGAGCAGCGCAGTCGCTGTCATCCATTGTTGCGGCTGATACCGGCTCCTCAGAGGCAGCCGGGGCGGGCTCAGAGGCAGCCGGGGCGGGCTCAGGTGCGGCCTCAGAGGCAGCCGGGGCGGGCTCGGGTGCGGCCTCGCCGGTGCTGCTGGAGCAGCTCGTTAGGAAAAGCGCGGCTGCGGCGATTCCAACAGCCAGAATCTTGCGATGCATGACATCCCTTTCGAAAAAAATGGTAGGAGGGCGCGTTGCGAGGTTACTTAGATCACGTTACCGTAGTGGAAAGAAAGTGGAAGTGCCGGACACTTAGTGGAAAACATCAGATTGTTACCTGAGGTGCGCGGTACACCCAGCACCTGCGGCGCCCGGTCCGCAATTCACTCCGGGCGCCGGTGCCACGGGGTGCGAGCTGCGGAACTCCAACCGGCATCCACGGGTAATGTGACTCCTGTGATTCCTGATGCAAGTGGGCTGGCCAGGAACACCACCGCAGCCGCCACTTCCTCTGGTTTGACCGGGCGCTGCAGCGGCGCTGTGGCCGCCCAGAACGACCAGCCCTGGGGCCAGTCCTGCGGCAGCCCGGGCCGATCTGTCAGTCCCGCAGCCACCGCGTTGACTCGCGCCGGAGCCCACTCCTTCGCCGCCGACACCGTGAATGAATTCAGGGCCGCTTTAGACGCCGCGTAGGCCGCATGACCCGGAAACGGCGCCCGGGCTTCCACCGATGTCACGTTGACCACCCTTACCCCTTCGAGGTCTTCGGCCCCCGCACATACCAGTCGCGTCAGCTCGACCGCGGCCAGGAGGTTCACCCCAAGGATTTCACGCCAAGTGTCCCAACCAGCAGCACCCAATAAAGATGGGCGCTGGTCGGCTGCGTTATTCACCAGAATGTCCACGGACCCAAGAGCCGATCGCGCCGCTAGGTGAATTGACGCTACGCCTTCGGGTCCGGTTGCCAGATCGCCCACCACCACATGGGCAGCACCCCCACGTTCGCCGATGCCCAGCACCACTTCTTCCGCCCTCGACCGATTACGGCCGTGAACTGCCACTTCGGCTCCGGCATCTGCCATTGCCTCGGCAATGACTCGACCCAGACCTGCGGTGGCACCGGTCACCAGCACCCGCCGACCCGCTAACAGTCCCGTCTCAGCCACGGATCAACTCGTTAATCCGTGCTGCTGAGTGTTGCCAAGCAGTCAGATCGGTGGACCCGTCCGCCAGCTCAAGCCCCGAAAAGGGCGGCGCCAGCGCGCACGTCACCAGGGCCCAGTCCCCGAAGGTACTCGACCCCTGCCAAGAGCCGGCCGGCACCAAGGCGCAGGCCGAGTCGTCCAGCCCGGGTCCGATGCGGGTGGTCTCGCTCCGGCCACCGGGGTGCAGGAGCAACATGTCGATCGACGAACCGGCTACATGGGTCCATAGTTCGTCTTCCATTAGCCGGTGCAGGGCGGAGTAGTCGTCTCGGGTCAGCATTGCGTAAATGGCGTTCCCAGCATTGCTGCTCCAGATTAACTTTATCCAGACGCCCTCGCCGTCGAGGTACTCAAGACCTAGCCGATCAATGACCTGCGCCGCCGTCAGGTCCGCCAGGCTGGCCATCAGGACCCCACTCGGGTATCTACCTGTGCCAAAAGCTCCGGCACATCGATCAGGACGGACTGACGATCTCGCACAACAAGTGCACCGGCCACCACGACGTGTCGCACATCTGTCCGTCCCGCCGCGAAGACGAGGGCGGTATGTGGGTCATGGAGTGGGGTCAGGTGCGGAGCACGAGTGTCGAGCACCGCGAGGTCGGCCTCTTTGCCAACCTCAATGGATCCGAGGCGATCAGCCATTCCGAGGGAGCGAGCACCTTCAAGGGTCGCCATCCGAACGATGTCGGCGGCACAGATCGCTGCCGGATCTTGGTGAACTAGCCGGGCGAGGTTTGCGGCCAACCGCATCACGGCGAACATGTCAAGGTCGTTGCTGGATGAGCAGCCGTCCGTACCCAACCCCACCCGGATACCGTCCGATCGATAACTAACTATGTCAGCTGCGCCGCTGGCCAACTTCAGGTTTGAGCCCGGGCAGTGTGCAACGCTTGCTCCCGCATCGGCCACATTACGTCGATCGTCCACATCCAAACGAACACCGTGTGCCAATATTGGCGAGAGTTCGAGCACGCCACTGGTCGCCAAGCAGCGCACTGGACGCATTCCGCGGGACGCAATCGTGGCCTGGTTCTCCGAGTCATTCTCGGAGGTGTGGGTTGTGATGATTCCGTTAGTCTCCCGGGCCAGCCCCGCTATCTGCGCTAGGTGCTCAATCTCCACGGTGAAAGGAGCGTGCGGCAGGTAGGCAATGGGCACATAAGGGCCACCGATCTCGGCTACCTCCTGCGGCCAGCAGCGCGCTAAGTCCATCCGCTGCTCCCACGAAAGGCCATCGGGGCCGGGGGAGGAGAAGAATACCGGGCCGATCACATGCCGAAGCCCGGCAGCAACAGCGCCACGATGCGCCGCCGATGGGTGGAAGTACATGTCAAGTGCCGTGGTGGTTCCACCCAGTAAGGCTTCAACGGCCCCGAGGCGGGCGCCGAGTTCAACGCCCGTTGGATCCATGACGCGGGCTTCTTCGGCCCAAACGATTTCCAGGAATCCTTGGAGATCGACGTTCTCGGCCACTCCGCGCAGCAAGGTCATCGGCAGGTGGGTGTGCAGGTTGATAAGTCCGGGGATTATCAGGTGGCCACGAGCGTCGATGACCTCGTCGGCAGCAACTTCCAGCCTGAGCTGTGCCGCCGGCCCCACCGCAACGATGCGCCCATCCGATACTGCCACGGATGCATCGGCCAGCACCGTCGAGGCATCGTCGCACACGACGACATATCTAGCGGCGTCGAAGAGGAGGTCAGCCCGCATTAGCAAGCCTCCGCGCGGACTCCACGATGATACGGCCAACCAGCTGAGCCCCCTGCGATACGACCGCCATGACATTTTCGATCGCAATCTCTGGGCCCAGCCCGGCGGCCGGGTTCGCTACCAGGCACAGCGATGCATACGGCAGGGCCTGCTCCTTGGCAAGTACCACCTCCGGCACGCCCGTCATGCCCACCACGGTTGCGCCCAGCAGCTGAGCCATGCGAATCTCGGCACGGGTCTCGAAGCGCGGACCCTCGAAAGCCGCGTAGACACCTGTCGGCGCCACCGCAATGCCAAGGGTCTGCGCGGCGGCGCGGAGGGTGGAACGTAGTCGCTCGTCGTAAGGCTGCGTCATGTCGGTGTGCCCGACTCCCTCGGGGGTGGTGCCATCGAAGAAGGTAACCGGCCGAGTCTTGGTAAAGTCAAGAAAGTCGTCGACCACCGCAAGGGCGCCTGAATCCAGCCCGATTCCACCTACGACGTTGACCGCGAGCACCTCGGTAACACCCAACTGCAGGAGCGCCGCAATATTGGCCCGGTAGTTGATCAGGTGCGGTGGTACCGAGTGGTCTGACCCGTGCCGGGTTAAAAATACTGTCTCACGTCCGTGAAGTATGCCGATGTTGACGTGGGCCGATCCAAACGGTGTTGGGATATCAGACTGGCGAGGGGAGTCCAGGGCGTCGAGTGAGTAGAAGCCAGTTCCCGCGATTATTCCAAGGGCACTCATGGCAGTTGATCGGTGCCGAAGCCGTCGGGCAGCAGGAAGGATAGGGGTACCGGCCCCCCGTCCCGATCAATGAGCAGATCCGCACCACCGTGTTCGAAGAGCAGTTGGCGGCACCGGCCGCAGGGCAGGAGCGCACCGAGCATCGGACCCACACATGCCAAGGCGACCAGGCGGCCGCGGTTGCCCGGCCCACCGGTGCGAACGAGATCCCCGATTAGGGAGCACTCTGCGCACAGGGTCACGCCGAGGGAGGCGTTTTCCACATTGCTGCCACTGACGATTCGGCCGTCATCGACCAAAGCGGCCGCACCCACCGGGTGCCGAGAGTAAGGGGCATAGGCCAACTCACGAGCGGCACCTGCGGCCTGCCTCAGTTGCTCCCACCTGGGCTCGTCAATGTCAGGCACGCGCCGCCGCCGCTGCCAACTCATCGTGCGTTGGAAATGTCGTCGCAATGTCACTACCGGTGAAGGTGCCAACCCAGCCGTCATCGTCGTGGAAGAAGCGAATCGCCGTGAAATCCGGCATGGTTCCCATGTCGAACCAGTGGGTGGTCAGAGCTGGGACGCTGAGGAGATCACCGGCAGTGCATAGCATCGCCAGTACTCGGTCCCCAATGTGCAGGTAGAAAACTCCGCTGCCCTGCGAGAAGAACCGGATCTCCTCTTCATCATGCGTATGCTCGCTCAGGAACTTCAACCGGGCGCCAGCCGCGGTCTCCCTTAGGGATTCAGGGCTGTCCGCAGACAGGTGCAGTTGGGCCACATCGATTAACCGGTAGCCGTGCTCTGACACGAGTTGCTCGACAAGTTCGCGGTAGGCGGTGAGCACACCCTCTTGACTGCCATCGAGGGGCACGTCATCTCGTGTGTCAAAGCGCGCATAGGAAACACCCACGCCACCTAGTTCACGGGCGATTACCTCGGCATCGGCAGTCTGAATCTGGGGTGTCACCGGGTCGGTGTCAGACCATACGGTCAGTAGGCTCATCCGAAAATCCTTTCTCGTTGATAAAAACTATCGGTCGATCACCATTTCCCGCAGGAGTGCGTGCTGAAGCAGCCAGTCAGCACATTCCGTGCGGTTCGCCGCATCCTCAAGGGACGCTCCCCAGACGTACATTCCATGATCGGCCACCAAGACGATCGGCACTACGGGGTTCAGCGCCTGAGCGACGCTGCTGCTCAAATCATCCATGTCCTGGCTGTTCGCCACCACCGGCACTTGGTACCGCTCGCCCTCAGCAGCGCACCCAAGTCCCTTCAGTAATTCGTTGCCTTGCAGGGTTACCCCCTCGGGCCAGCGGGCGGCGGCCAACACCGAGGACAGCGTATGTACGTGCACCACGGCATGCGCCGGCGCGATATCGATGATCTTGGCGTGAACCTTGGCCTCTGCACTGGGGTTATGAGCCTGGCCCGCCAGCGCAACTCCTTGAGCATCAGTTAGCACCGCATGCTCGGGCGAGATCGCGTGCTTGGCGATTCCGCTTGCGCTCACCAGCAGCCGCCGAGGCTCCTCCTGGGCGATTACCGAAATATTCCCAGAGGTCCCACGCATCCACCCGCTGTCGTAAAGCTGACGCGCGGTGGCGGCGAGCCGCTCCGCCCGACCATGCTCCCCACTCATGTCCCCGACCTTAGCCTTCGGTGACCGGGCAGCGATCGGTCCCCACGGGAGTGCGCTTGGATAGGCCAATGGTCGAAATCACCTGCCGCGCGGTCGTCATGGATATTGAGGGCACCACCAGCGCTGCCCGTCACGTGTCTGACGTGCTCTTCCCTTACGCCCGGTCGCAGATGCGCGACTGGCTTCTTGATCACCAGGCGCAGCCGGCAACAGCCGCCGCCATCGACGCGGCGGCCAGCCTGCTAGGCGTTGACCGGGTAGATCTTGACGCGGTGGCGAACGGGTTGGCGGGGTGGATAGATGCAGATGTCAAAGCCGCGCCCCTGAAGACACTGCAGGGACTCATCTGGGAACAGGGCTATGCGCGTGGCGAGCTCACCTCGCACATATTCGATGATGTGCCCCCAGCTCTTATCGCGTGGCGCGCAGCCGGCCTCCTTCTCGTCATCTACTCATCTGGCTCGGTTACCGCACAACAGGCGCTATTCGCCAATGCCGACCAGGGAGATCTCAACTTGCTGATCGACGCCAACTTCGACCTCACGACAGCCGGCCCCAAGTTTGAAGCCCACTCCTATGAGCAAATTGCAGAGCTTTTGGAGATCCCGGCCCGGGACCTGCTTTTCCTGTCCGATGTGCAGGCCGAACTCGATGCGGCCAGCGAAGCAGGCTGGCAAACAGTCGGCCTGCTTCGATTGGGGGAGAGCCAGGCGACCGCTTCACAGGAACCCAACGTGAGTACATTTGGGGACCTAGTGATCCACCTGGTTTGACGGCCTGTTCCACGGGCTCACTACCGGTATGGGTATGCGGCCAAGGACTTGAAGTAGTCGACAGATCTAGCGCGGAAAAGCCCCAGCAACCCCGCCATCTACCGTCAGTACCGAACCGGTTGTCCGTGACGAGTGGTCTGACAGGAGAAAAACCGCGGCCTGCGCGACATCTACCGTGGTTACTCGGCGGCCGAGCAGATTCCGCGAGGCATAGAAGTCCTCAAGTTTCTCCGGTGCGATGCCGTGGGCTGCCGCCCGCTTCTCGCGCAGGCCACCCTCCCAGAGTTTGGAGTTATCGAAAACCGCATCGGGGTTGATGGCGTTGGCTCTGATTTGGTGCCTACCACCCTCGAGAGCGGCAACACGCATCAGTTGGATCAGACCCGCCTTAGATACCGAGTACGCGCCAAAACCCGCACCGGGTCCAAATGCGTTCTTGCTCGCGACGTACACCAGCGACCCGCCGAGGCCTTGGTCCTGAATTGCCCGCATCGCCTCGCGCGTGAGTGCGAAAGCGCTGGTTAGGTTTACCCGCAATGCAGTGTCCCACTGATCGTCCGTCAACTCGGTCAGAGTTCCGCTCACCCCTATCCCGGCGCTGAAGACCACTCCATCTAAGCCACCGAAGTGGCGAACTGCACGGCGAACAGTGGACGATGTGACCGAAGAATCCGATTGATCTCCGGTAACAAGCACCGGGTCAGCTGCGCCAGCTGCACTCAACGAATTCGCTACCTCCGCCAGGCCAGCCGGGTCACGATCTGCTAGGACCAGCGAGCAACCGCTGGCGCCAAGTGCTAACGCGATACCTCGACCAATACCCGAGGCGGCGCCGGTTACGATCACGATCCGTCCGGCAAATTGCGCGGGCTGCGGTTTCAAAGTGAGCTTGAACAACTCCATCGGCCAGTAGTCGAAGAGGAAAGTCTCGAGATCACTCAGCGGCTCAGGTGCCCCGAAGGCGTCTAGCACCGTTCGCGCTACCTCGTGGGTGTGCACCGCGATGTCGGCCGCGATGGCGGCCTCCTGTTCGCGGGCTCCGGTGGTAATCGCACCCAGCCCAGGGACCAGGATCACCCTTGGCATACCGTCGTGAGGTTCGCAGCCCGCCGGAAGTAACTCGCGGTGGCGCTGCACGTAGGCGGTGTACTCGTCTCGGTACTGCCCAACTGCTGATCCAACTTGATCGATCGACTTCACCACAAGTGATCGTGGCTTGATACGCAGCATGTGATCTGCGCTGGCGACTCCGCCCGCGACAATCTGTTCCACCTGTGGATGGTCTGCGACCGCGCGGAGTCGGGCGTCTATGCGCAAGATGCGATGCCCCGTTGCACCAATTGCACCACGCAAGCTCAACAACAACCGCTGCAGTTCGTCATCCGGAATGTCATCGTGTCGGGGCAACGGATCGGTGGCGATCGCGTGCTGGGCGATAAAATCCCGCGCCTGAGCTACGACAGCTATGGTTCGTTGGTAACAAGCGTCGGAGGAGTCGGCCCAGGTGATAAGCCCATGGTGCGCAAGAACCACACCGTCGTAATGCGAGAGGTCTCCGACGATCTTGCTCAACTCGAAACCTGGGCGCATCCACTCCACGTACGCGAATCCGTCGCCGAGAGCTTCGGTGGTGACTTTGTGTCCCTCAGCATGATTGGTCAGCGAACAGATCGCATCGGCGTGCACATGGTCAATGTGGGTGAAGGGGAGGAATGCGTGCAATAGCGTCTCAATTGATGGCCGCCGCGATGAAGGATCGAGTAATGCGCGCGCGACGAGGTCGGTCATCTCCTCGTCGGTCAGCGCACCGCGGTCGCTTAGTGCAGTCAGCTCAGCCAGCCGCAGTCCCGGGTAGTCGAATTCGACCGAACCGCGCATGTCGGCCCCAGACCCCTTGACCCACATAACCTCCTGCTCTCGACCGAGGTGGTCAACAAAAGTGCCTTTGGCGGAAGTGTTACCGCCTCCGTACACGACCAAGGACGGATCCTCGCCGATGCGATTGGAGCGCTCGACGAGTTGGCGTAGCGGATCGCTCATACCGTCTCCTCCTTGACGAGATTGTCCACCGATGGCATTTTCGAAGGCTCGACAACGCCTTGCTCCGTCACGATTGCTGAGATGAGACGTGCTGGCGTTACGTCGAATGCCGGATTGAATCCGGTAGCGCCATCGGGAGCAATGCGGACGCCACCTAATGCGGTAACTTCCGCGCCATCGCGCAGTTCAATGTTAATCTCTTCTCCTGTGGAAGTTGCGAGGTCGACCGTCGTTGATGGAGCGGCCACCACGAACGGAATCCCCGCGTCCGCACAAGCCAATGCGACACCCACCGAGCCGATCTTGTTCGCTGTGTCGCCATTGCGAGCTATTCGGTCGGCGCCAATGATTGCCACATCGACCAGTCCGCGCAGGATGGTGCTGGCGGCGGCGCCATCTACCTGGACGAGATAGTCGATACCCTCCTCCCGAAGTTCCCACGCCGTCAGTCGAGAACCTTGAAGGAGCGGGCGGGTCTCGTTTACGTAGACGAGTTCCAGCGCATCGCGTAGATGGAGTTCGCGGACGATGCCGAGGGCGGTACCCCAGGCCGTGGTGGCCAGAAATCCAGTGTTGCAGTGGGTCAGCACTCGGACCTTTGAGCACCCGGTTCGCGCGAGAATCCAGTCGGCACCCAACCGTGAAAGTTCTCGGTTTGCGTCCTCGTCTTCCAACATGACGGCTGCCGCTTCTGCGAGCACCGCGTCGACTCCCTGGGCCATCAATGGGGTCACGCGATCGGCCCCCCACGCGAGATTTACCGCGGTGGGACGAGCATCACGCACACGTCTCACCTGCTCCGCCAACTGGTCCGCAGACCAACCGGCACGCTGGGCCTGAATCATGGCAACCGCTACGCCGTATGCGCCGACCGCGCCCAGCGCCGGGGCCCCCCGAACCACGAGGCGTTGGATGGCATCGACCACCTGATCAACCGTGGAGCAGGACACCACGAAATACTTATCGGGCAGCAGGGTCTGGTCGATCAGTAGCAGGGATTCCGCAGATTTGTTCCACTCAACGGCACGCATAAGACGAGGTTATCCTCCCACGGTCCAAGAATATGACCTGTGGTCGGCTGAGCTGGGTAGCCAGCCCCGACTCGGCCAAGGAGGCCCGCTGCCGGCAATGATTGTGGGAGAATGTGGTTCCGACGACCTTACGCAGCACGCCCCTTGGGGTATTGTCGATGAATTTCCTCTTACCCCAGGCATTCGGACCCGAAGACCTAATCGAGCGAGCAGAGGAAATAGCGCCTAATGAGTGAGCCATTCGCGGTTGTCGAGGTAATTCGGGCCAAACGCGACAACTATGTGCTCTCGAATGAGCAGATTGATTGGGTCATTGACGCTTATGTGCGCGGGGTTGTCGCCGAGGAGCAGATGTCGGCCCTTGCCATGGCGATTTTCCTCAATGGTATGAACGATGCCGAGATCGTTCGCTGGACCGATGCGATGATCCGCAGTGGTGAGCGGATGGATTTCTCGGCCCTTGATCGCCCGACCGTCGACAAGCATTCAACCGGTGGCGTCGGTGACAAGATCACCCTGCCGCTGGTACCGGTGGTGGCGGCCTGCGGGGCGGCCGTACCGCAATTAAGTGGCCGCGGCCTCGGCCATACCGGTGGCACCCTCGACAAACTCGAATCGATCCCGGGTTGGCGGGCTGGGCTCACGACGCAGGAGATGTGCCAGGTGCTCCAGACCGTGGGCGGGGTAATTTGCGCCGCGGGCCCGGGGCTGGCGCCGGCGGACAAGAAGCTCTACGCGTTGCGCGATGTCACCGCGACGGTTGAATCAATACCGTTGATTGCCTCGAGCATTATGAGTAAGAAGATCGCCGAGGGTGCGGGCGGCCTCGTACTTGATGTGAAGACGGGGTCGGGGGCCTTCATGCCCGACCCGCTGCAGGCCCGCAAGTTGGCCGAAACCATGGTCCGGATCGGCACCGACTCCGGGGTTCGCACCCGGGCCCTGATCACGGCGATGGACGTGCCCCTTGGCCTGATGGTGGGCAATGCCCTAGAGGTTCAAGAATCCGTTGACGTTTTGGCCGGCGGCGGCCCGGTGGACATCATCGAGTTGACCATCACCCTCGCCCGCGAGATGCTCGACCTAGCGGGCATCACCGATATTGACCCGGCCGACACCTTGTGCGATGGCACCGCCATGGACGTCTGGAATCGGATGATCAGCGCCCAGGGCGGTGACCCAAAAGCCCCGCTGCCGGTCGCGAAGTACTCCCATCAGGTGCTTTCGAGTGCGGCCGGCGTACTTACCCGACTTGATGCATTGCAGGTCGGAGTTGCGGCATGGCGGCTCGGTGCCGGCCGGGCCCGCAAGGAGGACCCGGTGTCGGCGGGGGCCGGGATCCAGATCCACGCCAAGCCCGGCGACGAGGTAGCCGCTGGGGTACGGCTCCTCACCCTGCACACCGATGATGAGAGCCGCTTCGAGGGTGCGTTGGCGGCGCTCGCGGGGGCCACCGCAATCGGTCCAGTTGGCTCACGGGTGACTCGATTGCCACTGGTGATCGAGAAGATCAACTAACTACCACAACGAGTGCTAGCCCGAGCGGCACCTGCTCGTTGCGTTAAAGAAGCAGATTAGTTGGTGCGGGTCAAGGCACGATATTTCCGGTGGATTTCGCGACATTGATGCCAAAGCCGAGCCCGGAACCTAGGTCGGCCCCGTAATACATGAGCCCAGAGGTCTTCCCGGTTGGCAGAATATCGGGGTCACCACCACCTGTGATAACAGACTTCTCGTTACTGAAGGTGACGCCATTCTTGCTGGTGGAGACCAAGATGCCGTAGAAGCTGCCGCGGTCACCGGCGTAGTACAGGGCAATCTTGCCTTTCTTGTCTATCACCGCGAATGGATGCGAGCCGCCATCTTTGATGGTGCCGGAGGCACCGGTAATCTCTGGACCCATACTCCAATTGATCATGTCCTTGCTTGTTGCCGTTCGCATTACCCGGAACGCACGCTCGCCCGGCTTCTCAAGATTTGAGAAATAGCCGCGATAGCCGCCTCCTTGCTTGATGACGGTCAGCCCCCCGGGCTCAAACCCGGCCTGCGCTGTCGTGATAACAGGTCCCTCCTTCGTGAAAGTAACTCCACCGTCATTACTGATCGCAGCATTGATATTTCCGCCCTCAAGGTAGAACAGCCGCATTGAGTTGCCACCGAGCGAAATCACTCTGGGTTGGCCGGCTGCGGTACCACTTAGAATCGACGTCGAGTCAGCAACGAATGACGTCCCACTCTTGTTGGTCGATGTGGCGCTGCGGATGAATTGATTCGCAACATAGACGAAAAGCTTGACATTGCCATTTGGCAGCCGGATTGCTGTTACGTCAGCGACTTGCTGGTCGGGGGAATTGAAGGTGGCTGCCGATAGTGCGGTACCAACCAACTTAAAGTTTTTTGCCTGCTTTACCGTGGAAACTCCGGTGCTACCACTGCTTGGAGTCTCCTGGCTGGGTTGCCAAGTGCCACCAATGCACTTGATTGCGCCGCCGCCTAGCGCAACGACCTGACCCTCGGTTGCGCATTGGTCCCCGGGGAATTCACCGGCCAAGGCCGTGTTTGGCACGAGGACCAGTACCGATGCCACCGCAATACTGGCCAGGTTCCGTAGCTCCATCAACCGAGTGTAATTGCGGTGAACTGCACTGGCAAGCCCTTTAAAAATTAAAGCAGAATGAGAGCGACGACCCCGGCAACGATGACGGCGACCCCGGCGATTTGCACGCGGCCCAACTTCTCCTTGAACAATAGGTACGCCATGATCGCCGCGATCGCCGCGAATTGCGATGAGAGCACGGCGGTGACGACAACACCGTACTGGGCACCGATCGAGTAGCAGGTGAATCCGAGCACCTCGACTAATCCTACTAGCACCACATAGGGCGCCGCCGCTTTGGTGAGCCTCAATTTTCTGAGGAGAAGCAGTGGGATGAAGAGTGCGATGACACCGACGCTGCGCGCCGGTAGCAGCAGCCAGGCGATGGGTAGTTCATCGCTGAGGTTTCCGGTGGCGTAAAGCGAAATTCCAAATGCGAACGCACCGATGGTGGCTAGCACCGCCGCCCGCACCGGCCGCTCGTTGGGGATCGGGGCTGGGTCCTTGCCGATCGCGGCGAGGATGACCCCGCCCACGATCACCAGCAGCACGAAGGCCGCAAGGGGGGCGATCGACTCGCCCAAGATGGCCGCGATGGTGGCGGCCAGGGCGCCTTCGGTGGCGAGGATCGGTGCCACCACGCCGACTTTGCCGAATCGAAACGCACTTGCGGCTAGTACCAGGCCCGCGACGTTGCCGAGGCCCGACACCGCCCACCAAATCGAGTTGGTACCGGTGAGCCCGGTAGGAATCCCGGCGACCAATACCAGCGGAGTGGTGACCACCAGACCGATGAGCATTGCCCAGGCCACCGTTGAAGAGGCACCGATGAGTCGGGCGGCCCGGGATGCGGTTAGGGAGCTGGCGGCGAAGAAGATGGCGGTCGCGAGACCGAAGACGATGCTGACCACCCCTGATTGAAGCAGATAGCCGGGCGCCAGCGAAGGTGTTACCACCCGGGTCTATCAAGGGTGCCTGTACTAGGTTCAAGCCATGGTGCTGGATGCCGGTACGTATTCTCCGGTCCCCGAAGATTTGATTCTTCGGGCCCCGAAAGTTCTGCTGCATGACCACCTTGATGGCGGCCTGCGCCCCCAAACGATCTTGGAGTTGGCGGCAGCGCAAGGCTATACCGATCTGCCCGCCACCGATCCGCAGGCTTTATCGAGCTGGTTCACCGAGTCTGCTTACTCCGGCTCCCTGGAGCGCTATCTAAAGACCTTTGCGCATACCGTCGGGGTGTTGCAGACCGAAGAGGCACTGCGCCGGGTCGCTTTCGAGTGCGCGGTCGACCTCGCCGGCGATGGTGTGGTCTATGCCGAAGTCCGCTTCGCTCCGGAATTGCACATTGAAAAAGGTTTGCCCGAGGCCCAGGTGGTCGAAGCGGTGCTCGCCGGCTTCGCCGATGGGCAACGGGCGGCAGCCGCGCAGGGCAACCACATCAGAGTCGGAGTCCTGCTAACCGCGATGCGGACGGCATCCCATGGGCGCAGGATTGCCGAGCTGACTGTTGATTTTCGCGATAGGGGTGTTGTTGGCTTTGATATTGCAGGTGCTGAGGCCGGGTTTCCGCCCACCCGTCATCTTGACGCCTTCGAGTACCTAAGTCGCGAGAACGCGCATTTCACGATCCATGCCGGTGAGGCTTTCGGTTTACCAAGTATCTGGGAGGCGATCCAGTGGTGCGGGGCCGACCGCCTAGGCCATGGCGTGCGCATCGTCGATGACATCAAGGTTGAGCCGGATGGCTCGGTGACCTTGGGCCGACTTGCTGCTTATGTGCGCGATCGTCGGATCCCGCTCGAAATGTGCCCCACTTCCAATGTCCAGACCGGCGCAGCGGCCTCAATCCAGACCCATCCGATCGGCCTACTTCGTCGCCTCGGCTTTCGGGTAACCGTGAACACCGACAACCGGTTGATGTCGGGCACTTCGATGAGCAACGAAATGTCACTACTGAGTGAGGCATTTGGGTACGGATTGAACGATATGCAGTGGTTTACCGTTAATGCGATGAAGAGCGCATTTATTCCGTTCGATGAACGGCTGCCAATCATCAATGAGCAGATCAAGCCACAATACACCGCACTTAGAGCCGTATTAGCCGAACGAATGACAGGGGGAGTGGGCAATGGCGCTGCTTGAAGTCGTCGAGACGAGCCAGGAGCATGTGGTCGAATTTCGGCATGAACTCGACAAAGTACGCGATGCACTTGATCGAACCGATGCGGTGTTAGCGATCGCCGATGAGACTTTATTGCGGGCAGAAGGCGCGATTGTTCAGTCGCGGCGCTGGGCACCTGTGGCATTAGGTGTTGTTGGGTTACTAGCGGTCGGGATTACCGTGGCGATCGTTATTAAGCGCCGATCGGATGCCAAACGGTCTTAGTCTCGATAAAGAAAGTCAGGCGTCCTAAATCTGGGGTAGCTAGCCAATTCGGTTGAGCCGGCCGCCTTACCCGTTTGACAGTACCGGCGGCTTCAATCTCCAATTGCTTCGCCAAATCTTGGTTCGTTACCCCGGTTAGATCGATGGCATTGACATCGCCATGGCTGGCCAGCCATGGTGCGATCTCGGCCGGATCGCCGGTTAGCACATTGACGACACCGGGCGGCAGATCGGCGGTGGCCAGTACCTCGGTCAAGGTGATGGCCGGGATCGGGCGCCGGGTGCTGGCTACCACTACGACCGTGTTGCCGGTAACGACTATTGGTGCGATAACGCTGACCAGCCCGAGCAGGCTTGAGTCCTGCGGAGCGATGGCCGCGACAACTCCGGTGGGCTCGGGGATAGCGAAATTGAAGTAGGGGCCGGCCACCGGGTTGGTGTTGCCGAGTACCTGGGCGTATTTATCGGCCCAGCCGGCGTACCAGACCAGCCGATCAATGGAGGTGTCGACTACCCGGGCGGATTTCTTGTCGCCTAAGCCCTCGGCGGCCTGCACATCGGCGATGAACTGCTCGCGACGGCCTTCCATGACTTCAGCGACGCGATACAAAACCTGGCCTCGGTTGTAGGCGGTGGCGGCACTCCATCCGGCAAAGCCTGCGCGGGCGGCGAGTGCGGCGTCGCGGGCGTCCTTGCGAGAGCCCTTGGCGGCATTGGCCAGGAACTTTTCCTTAGCGTCGTGCACCCCATAGGTGCGACCGGACTCACTGCGCGGGAAGGCACCGCCAATGAAAAGTTTGTAGGTCTTGCGTACCGCTACGCGATCGTTCATGACGCACCCCTCGCCCGATCGGCACCGTCATTGGCGGATTGCAGATAAGCACTAAGGCCTTGGATGCCGCCTTCGCGGCCGAAGCCAGACTCCTTGAATCCGCCGAATGGGCTGGTGGGATCAAATCGGTTGAAGGTGTTGGCCCAGATGACCCCGGCCCGAAGCTGGTTCGCCATCCACAGGATCCGGCTGCCTTTCTCGGTCCAGATCCCGGCGGATAAGCCAAATGGGGTGTTATTCGCCTTTTCGATGGCCTCATCTGGGGTCCGGAAGGTGAGGACTGACAGCACCGGACCGAATATCTCTTCACGGGCAATGCGATGAGCCTGCGTGACATTGGTGAAAATCGTCGGTGCACACCACCAGCCTTTATCGGGGAGCTCGCATGGCGCTGTCCAGCGCTGCGCCCCTGCGTCGTCACCGGATTTGATCAACTCATCAATCTTGTTCAGTTGCTCGCGTGAGTTGATTGCACCGATATCCGTGTTCTTATCGAGTGGGTCGCCAAGTCGCAGGGTCTGGAGTCGACGCTTGAGGGCGTCGATGGTCTCCTCGGCTATCGACTCTTGCAGCAGCAACCGCGACCCGGCGCAGCAGACATGACCCTGATTGAAGAAAATGCCATCGACGATACCCTCAACCGCTTGGTCAATCGGGGCATCGTCGAAGACGATGTTAGCCGCCTTGCCGCCCAGCTCAAGGGTCAGTTTCCGGTTGGTGCCGGCGAGCGCGCGGGCGATGGATTTGCCGACTTCCGTTGATCCGGTGAAGGCGATCTTGTCGATGCCCTCGTGTTCGACAATCATGCGTCCGGTTTCACCAGCACCGGTGATGATGTTGACAACCCCAGGTGGCAGGTCAGCCTGCTGGCAGATCTCGGCGAACAGCAGGGCGGTCAGTGAGGTGCTCTCGGCTGGCTTGAGTACGACGGTGTTGCCACAGGCCAGTGCTGGCGCGATCTTCCAAGCGAGCATCAGCAGCGGAAAGTTCCAAGGAATAATCTGACCTGCGACCCCGAGAGGTTGTGGGTTCGCACCGAGCCCTGCATATTCGAGCTTGTCGGCCCACCCGGCATGGTAGAAGAAGTGGGCTGCGGCAAGGGGTACGTCAATGTCTCGGGACTCGCGAATGGGCTTGCCGTTATCAAGTGTTTCAAGCACCGCGAACTCACGGGCGCGCTCTTGCAGTAATCGTGCGATCCTAAACAGGTACTTAGCACGGTCGCGACCGCTCATCACCGACCAGATGCGGTCATAGGCTTGTCGGGCAGAGTTGACCGCGGCGTTGACATCACTTTGGTTCGCCTCGCTTATCTCAGCCAGGACCTCCTCGGTCGCGGGATTGACGGTCTTAAATGTGGTGCCGCCGGTTGGGTCGACGAATTCGCCATTGATAAAAAGTCCGTACGACGAAGCGATGGAAACGATCGCCCGAGACTCGGGGGCGGGTGCGTATTCGAAGGTCACCGGCGCTCCTGTCAGTCGATCGTGACGTAGTCGGGGCCGGAGTAGTGGCCTACCGCCATGCGTTGGCGTTGCATGAGCAGATCATTCAGGAGTGTGGATGCACCGAAGCGAAAAAGGTCCGGGGTAAGCCAGGCTTCGCCCGCAGTCTCTTTGACCAGGACCAAGTATTTAATGGCGTCCTTGCTGGTGCGGATACCACCCGCCGGCTTAACGCCAATCTGGCTGCCGGTGAGTGCGCAGTAATCGCGCACCGCCTGCAACATGACGATCGTGACGGCAGGTGTCGCCGCCACCGGAACTTTACCGGTCGAAGTCTTAATGAAATCCGCGCCGGCCAGCATGGCCAGCCACGAGGCGCGCCGCACATTGTCCAGGGTTCGCAGTTCGCCGGTTTCCAGGATGACCTTGAGATGGGCTAGGCCGCAGGCCGCTTTGACCGCGACTATCTGTTCATGCACGAGTCCGTAATTGCCGGCGAGGAAGGCGCCTCGGTCAATTACCATGTCGATTTCATCGGCTCCCCCGGCGACCGCATCGCGGACATCCCGCAGTTTGACTTCAATGCTCGCACGTCCGCTCGGGAATGCGGTGGCGACTGCGGCGACATGCAGGTTGTCGCCGACGACGGCCCGGGCGACCGGCGCCATGTCGCCGTAGACACAAACGGCGGCCACACTTGGCGCGGTTGGATCAGTTGGGTCGGGCCGTAGCGCCTTAGCGCACATCGCCCGCACTTTGCCGGGGGTGTCCATGCCCTCGAGGGTGGTTAGGTCGACCATCCGAATTGCCATGTCGATTGCCCAGGACTTCGAATCGTTCTTAATTGACCGCGTCCCCAGCGCTGTGGCCCGGGCCTTGATACCTACTTCGTCCACCCCGGGTAATCCATGTAGAAATTCACGCAGCGCGCTGGTGGTGGTGAGCGGTTCGGCGATGGTTCGCACGGGACTACCCTAGCCAAGTGCGAACGTCGGCTCCGATGGCATCGAGCCGTTCTCGAGCCAAGGCACGGGCTTGGTCCAGTGCCCCACCGGTGACCGGGATTACGACCTGCAGATAGCACTTGATCTTGGGCTCGGTGCCACTTGGCCGCACGATGATTCGGGACCCGGAATCGAGCTCAAAGCGCAGGCCGTCAGTTGGCGGCAGGCCATCGACCCCCTGCTCGAAATCGGCGAAGGAGGTTACCGGGAACCCGCCAACCGAAGTCGGAGTCTGAGATCGCAACCGTTGCATTATCTTGCTGATGATCAAGAGGTCGTCGACCCTGATGGATACCTGCTCGGTGACATAGAGGCCATGGGCGAGCGCGAGTTCGTCGAGCACATCTTGGACGGTGCGACCCTCGGATTTGAGTTGGGCCGCCATCTCGGCAATCAGCAGCGCGGCTGAGACGCCATCCTTATCCTTAACCGCGTCTGGGTCGACGCAGTAGCCGAGCGCCTCCTCATAGCCAAAACGCAGGTTTGGAATACGGGCAATCCACTTGAATCCGGTGAGGGTTTGTTGATAGTCATGCCCGGCGGACTCGGCAATCCCCTTGAGCAAGGAGCAGGAGACGATTGACTGGGCGAATACCCCCGGCGCAGTACCGCGATGAATCATCCACCAGGCGAGCAGGGCGCCGACTTCGTCACCTTGGAGCTTTCGCCAGCCGCCGTTTCTCTCGGTTGGTGCGGGAACGGCTACCGCGCAGCGATCGGCGTCCGGGTCATTGGCGATGACGATGTCGGCGGCGCTGGCCTGCGCGGTGGCCAAGGCTAGATCCATTGCCCCGGGTTCTTCTGGGTTTGGAAATGCGACCGTGGGGAAATCGGGGTCGGGAGTGAATTGCTCGGTCACTGGTACCGGTTGGCTAAACCCGGCAGCCTGCATGACCCGGTCTACGACTACACCGCCAACACCATGCATTGCGGTGTAGACGACTTTGATGTCGCGGGGTGCCGTTGGCGCGATTAACCCCGCGGTGCGGGAGATGTAGGCATCCAGTACTTCGTCACCGAGAGTTATCCAGTCATCACCTTGCGGAAGTTGTGCGATCTCACCGCTTGCCGTGATAGCCGCAATGCACTCGCTGATATCAGAATCTGCTGGTGGCACGATCTGGCTGCCGGCGTCAAGATAAACCTTGTAGCCGTTATCCCGCGGCGGGTTATGACTAGCTGTCACCATGACTCCGGCGGCGCAGCCCAAATGGCGAATCGCAAAGGCCAGCACCGGGGTTGGTAGTGGCTGGGGGAGCACCATCGCACGGATGCCGGCGCCGGTCAGCACGCTCGCGGTGTCGCGGGCGAAGACATCGGAGTTATGTCTGGCGTCATAGCCGATGACGACTGCGCTGCCTCCCGGGTGCAATTTGTTGAGGTACCGCGCGAGCCCGGCCGCCGCCCGGGTCACCACGACGCGGTTCATTCGGTTTGGCCCGGGGCCAAGTGGTCCGCGGAGTCCGGCCGTACCGAATTGCAAGGTGCCGGTGAATGCATCGGCCAACTCCTGCTGCGCAGCTTCGTCGCCGACTTTCGCGTGGGCAATGAGTGCCTCAAGCTCACGCCGGGTTTGTGGGTCGGGGTCAATCTCTAGCCACTTATTTGCGGCCGCGAGGTCGCTCACGCGAGCAGTCGAATCACTCGGGCGAGTAAATCGCCCATTCGAGCGGCGGCGGCTCGACCAGCTTCTAGGACCTCAAGGTGATTAAGTGCCTGACCAGACATCCCGGCGGCCAAATTAGTTACCAGTGAGAGGCCCAAGATCTCCATATTTAGTGAACGAGCGACGATGGCTTCCAGTGCCGTGCTCATGCCCACGAGGGTGCCGCCCATTGCGCGCACCATCTGGATTTCGGCCGGGGTTTCATACATCGGTCCACGAAATTGTGCATAAACACCCTCGGGTAAACCCGGTTCGATGGTGCGGCATAGCTCGCGCAGGCGTGGTGAATAAAGATCGGTCAGATCAACGAAATGGGCTCCATGCAAGGGGGATGCACCCGTGAGGTTGAGATGATCGCGAATCAGCACCGGGGTTCCGGGGGTCCAGCTGGCATCAAGGCCACCACAGCCGTTGGTGAGCACCATCGTCTGGCAACCGGCCATCGCCGAGGTGCGAACCGCGTGGGTAACAGCGTCGACTCCAAGTTCTTCATAAAGGTGGGTGCGGCCAAGGAAGACAAGCACCGCGGTGCCGTCAGCGTCAATGCTTCGGACCATGCCGGCATGCCCGGCAACCGCTGGTGGTGCGAAATGGGGTAGGTCAGTTACCGCAAATTCTGCCACCGCCCGGCCGATTAAATCCGCGGCCGGCACCCAGCCCGAGCCGAGTACCACCGCGATCTGATGGCTTGCTACCCCGGTGAGTATCGCAAGGGCGGCCGCAGCCTCGGTGGCACGGTCATTGGCGAGTTGAGTGGCCCCATTGATAGTCACGGGATGAACCTACCGCGGACAACCTCGTTAGCCGACCGCGAAGCGCAATCTCCGGGCAGCTTCGGCCACGGATCCGGAAAGGCTCGGGTAGACCGTGAAGGTGGAGGCGATTTGATCGACAGTTAGCCGTTGCTCTACCGCAATCGTAAGTGAGTGAATTAGTTCACTGGCATTAGGCCCTACGACGACGGCCCCGGCGATGATGCGAGTCTCGGTGCGACAGAAGAGTTTGACGAAGCCGTCATGGGTTTCCTCGATCTTAGCTCGCGCATTAGCCGCGAGATGCACCAAAACTACGTCACCGACGAAGCTGCCGTTGTCCAGATCGCGCTGTGAAACGCCGACCGTAGCAATTTCTGGGTTGGTAAAAACCGTACTCGACACATGATGTAGTTCTAGCGGTGCGACGGCGTCGCCGAGCGCATGCCACATCGCGATACGACCTTGCATCGCAGCGACCGATGCCAACATCATTACGCCCGTGCAGTCGCCTGCGGCGTAGACGCCGTTGACCGAGGTCCTTGAAACCCGATCGGTCACAATGAAGCCGCGTTCGTCAAGCTCTACGCCGGCAGATTCAAGCCCAATAGCGTCGGTGTTTGGTAAGGATCCAACCGCCATAAGTGCATGTGAACCGGTGACTATTTCCCCGGTATCAAGGGTTACTTCAACTCCACTTGTCGTGCGGCGCGCAGCGATTGCTCGCGATTGCTCTTTAACGGTCGCGCCATTTCCTTTAAAAACGTCCTCAATTACTTGTGCGGCATCTGGGTCTTCTCCGGGCAAGACCCGATCGCGCGATGACACGAGCACCACATCGCATCCAAGACCGTGATAGGCCCCGGCGAATTCAGCTCCGGTTACCCCAGAACCGACCACGATGAGCCGCTCGGGTAGTTCGGTTAAGCCATAAAGTTGCTCCCAGTCAAGAATGCGCTCACCGTCAGGTAGGGCTTCGGGTAATTGCCGCGGGCGAGCACCCGTAGCTATCAAAATGATTTCGGCAGTTATTTCGATGACTTCGCCGTCACTGGTTGAGATCGAGACTATTCGCGGTCCGCGGAGCTCGGCGCGCCCGCTAATAAGTTTTACGCCCTGGGCAACAAGGCTCGCGGTGATGTCTTGGCTCTGGGCCGCAGCAAGTGCATTAATGCGGGCGTTCATGGCGCCGATGTCGACTCCGAAGTCGCCCGCGGTTGGTGGCTGGCCGTTCAACCGGACGCCAAGTGAGGCGCTCGAGCCGGCCGCGCCAACAACACCTGCGGTGGCGATTAAGGCTTTGCTGGGGACACAGTCGGTGAGCACGGCTGACCCGCCAAGGCCGGTGGTGTGGATCAAGGTGACTTCGGCACCGAGTTGTCGGGCAACCAGCGCGGCCTCGTAGCCGCCTGGACCGCCGCCGAGGATCACAACAGAAGTCATAGTGGCAGTGTTCCCTATCGACTTCCGTGCGGTTGCATCCGTCCCTACGCTTGGGTGGTGACGATTTATGCGGCGTATGGGTCGAACCTGAACCCCCGCCAGATGGCCCTGCGGGCCCCCGCTTCACCGGTATTCAGTACCGGCTGGCTGCTTGGCTGGCGGCTGACCTTCGCCGGCGCCGAGGTGGGGTGGGAGGGGGCAGTGGCCACGGTTGTCGAAGATCCGATGGACAAGGTATTCGTGATGCTCTATGACGTGCCAAGCCAAGACGAGGACGCCTTGGACGCTTGGGAGGGGATAGATCTGGGCTGGTGGCGCAAATTGCGGGTGCGGGTGCAGGCCCAAGGCGGTGAGCAATTGGCGTGGCTTTACGCACTTGACGCCTATGAGGGTGGGCTACCTACCTTTGATCACCTTGAATTGATAGCCACCGCGGCCGAAATCGGTGGCGCCCCAGCTGAGTACATAAGTCAGCTTCGGGCACGGCCGTGTGCGGACAGCAATGCGGGGTACCCGGATATCAGCGACTAGTTATAGCGACAGCCCTTCGGAGAGTTGAGTGATCACTGCGGATTCGACGCCGATCTTTGAGTTGTCGAATGACAACTTATAGTCGAGGCTGAAATCTCCTTGGTCACTTGCGACACTTACCTGGCGCAAAATATTGGCGGCGGAGATCTCGCAAGACCCAAAGCTGTAACCCTTGTTCTCGATCAGCATGCCGTATTGCGCCTGGATGATCTCGGTGAACTCTGCAAGGGTGATGACCTGTCGAAAATTCGCCGAGGCGTATGAATAGGCCAATTCCCAATCACGTGCCGCAAATGCATCTATCTGCGCTGACAAATGTTTGGTTATTGCTGCTTCTTGGTTAACGGTGCACGGACCATCAGCAAGGGGCTCGAATGCCGACGATTGGGCGCAGGCGGTAAGTAGGGCCAGCGCGAGCACCGGAGCGATAACGAATTTCATTTGCCGGACCAAATGGGCAATTCGACGAGCGGCCAGAGGCGGGATGAGGTCACGAGCATTCCGATAACATACTTTTGGTCGTGCCGTTCGGCAATTCGAAGTTGGGCAGTGTCGAACTGGCCGTACGTAGTGGAGTAAAAATGGTGGCTCGAATAAAGAATGGGTTCCCGCCCAAAGTGTGTGCACGGTGTGGTCGTGCGTTTGAGTGGCGTAAGAAATGGGCGCGGGATTGGGCGAAGGTCAGCTACTGCTCAGAAAAGTGCAAGGCCGGGAAGTAGCCGGTTAGATCTCGCCCCGATCCAGCCCGCTCAGTACCTCTTGGGCCCGCACCCGTAGTTCTGGTAGATCAGCCAACCGGTTCAAGCCAAATAGCTGCTGCCGCATCCGATGGTTTCCGGCGAATT
>SXGR01401912.1_pt1 | contig 36256 bp, 31 predicted proteins | sample 3174711 | NCBI WGS metagenome assembly SXGR01 (sample SAMN11356860, study PRJNA531348) | freshwater metagenome | isolation source: freshwater sample F1-60 | place: China: Fuxian Lake, Yuxi | collected 2017-12-25 | reverse complement strand
GGCCCTGGGCTTCGGTGGCGGGCACGCGCTGCACTCGGTGTCCGCCCGACTCAAAGCGTAGGCGCGCCCAGGCGCCCTCGCCCTCGACGGCGAAGACGACTTCCTTGAAGCCGCCGATCTCGCTGGTCGAGACATCCATGTCCTCGATCTTCCAGCGCTGCGCTTCGCAGTACTTGCGGTAGATGCCGTAGAGATCGCGCGCAAACAGCGTGGCCTCATCGCCGCCCACGCCGGCGCGGATCTCGACGATCACCTTGCGGCGCAGATCATCCTTGTCGGTGACGAGCGCATTCTTGATCTCCTCATCGAGCGTGCGTTCCTCGCCTGCGAGCAGGCCGAGTTCCTCGCGGGCGAGCTCAGCGAGCTCAGGATCCGGCCTCTGAGCGGCCAGGATCTCCTCGGCCTCCCGCCGACGCGTCTGCAGAACTTCGAGGCGCAAAGCCAGTTCCACCATCGGCTCGAGCGCACCGCGCTCCTGCAAAAGCGCGGGAAGCCGCCGCGTGTCCGCGACGACTTCCGGATGGGAGAGCATCTCCGTCAGCTCGCTGTGCCGAGCAGCCTGCGTACGCAGCTTTTCGACCAGAACGGCGGCGAAGGCCATGGCGCTTGACTCCTCGGGCCGCGCGGTTCAGCAGGCTGAACGGCAGCGCTGGCCGTCGGGAGTCCGGCTCACTTCTTCTTGACGCCGGCGCCTTCGCCGAACTTCTTCTTGAAACGGTCGACGCGACCGGCGGCGTCCACGAACTTCTGGATGCCCGTGTAGAACGGGTGGCACACGTTGCAGATTTCGATGTGCAGTTCCTTCACGGTCGAGCGGGTCTGGAAGCTGTTGCCACAGCCGCACTTGACATTGCAATCGAAGTACTTGGGGTGGATTTCGGTCTTCATGGATGGATCGTCCCTCCGTGGCTGCGCGGGGAATCCCCCGGCATGGGGGCCTCCGGCGCGGAAGGGGGTAAAAGTGTAGCCGCGCGGGTGGGACCCGGCAAGCCTCAAGCACCGGGGCCGGCAGTCGCCTCAGGACGCTCCGCCGACGGCCACTCCCCGAGCAGGCGCAGGGTCAGGGCGACGGGCAGGCCGACGACGTTGTCGAAGCCGCCCTCCTCCAGCCCGGTCACGAAACGGTCGGCGTTCTCCTGAATGGCATAGCCCCCCGCCTTGTCCTGCCACTCGTTGCTGGCGACATAGGCCGCGACCTCCGCATCCGAGATGGTGCGCATGCTGACGAAGGTGCGCTCGAAACCGCGCGCGAGCCGCGCATTCTCCAGATCGAGGCAGCAGACGCCCGTGATCACGCGGTGACGCGTGTTCGAGAGTGAGCGCAGCATCACTTGCGCCTCGAGCGCATCGGCGGGCTTGCCGAGCATGGAGCCGTTCTCCAGTGCCACGATGGTATCGGCCGCGATCGCGATCGCCGCCAACGGACCGAGTTCGCGCGCGACGGCGCGCGCCTTGCGCTCGGCCAGTTCGAGCGCCGCCTGCTCGGGCGGGGTGCGCGGGTCGATGCTCTCATCGACCCGCGAAGCGTGCACGCGAAACACGAGTCCGGCCCGCGCGAGCAGTTCGCGGCGCCGCGGCGAGGCCGAAGCGAGGATCAGCTCGCGGGCGGCCACGGCGGCCTACTTCTTCTTGGCCGCTTTCTTCGCGGCCTCGGCCTTCTTGCGAGCCGCTTCCTTCTTGGCAGCCTCCTTCTTCGCAGCTTCCTTCTTCGCCGCTTCCTTCCGGGCTGCTTCTTTTTTCAGAGCTTCCTTCTTGGCGGCTTCCTTCTTCGCAGCTTCGGCCTCGGCCTTCTTCTTGGCAGCTTCCGCGGCCTTCTGCTTGGCGAGCGCGGCCTTCTCCTTGGCCTTCTGAGCTTCGAGCTTCAGCTTGGCGGCCTCCGCGAGCTTCTTCTGCTTCTCCGCTTCGACTGCTTTCTTCTTGGCGTCGATGGCGGCCTTGCGCGCGGTTTCGCGCTCCTGCTTCTGGCGGATGATCTCGTTCTTCTTGGCGAGGCGCGCAGCTTCCTTGGCCAGACGCTCCTGCTCCTTCTTCTCGAGCACGGCGCGACGTGCTTCCTCGCGCTCGCGCTGGGCCGCAGCACGGGCCTGCTGCACCTTCCACTCCTGGAAGGCCTTCTTGCCGAACGGGCAGTCCTCGACCAGCACGCATTCCTGGCAGATCGGCTGCTTCTGATGGCACCAGCGATCGACGACTTCGCCCACGCGCTCCAGCGTGGAGTTGTCACCCTCGGGGAAGAACTCGCCCAGATCCTTGGCCTTCTTGAGCCCGCCCTTGGCGACAACGCCTGTGCGCTCCAGCAGGCGCACCAGCGGCGGATGAATCGGCAGCTTGCCGCCATTGGCGAGGGCCAGCACCTGCGCGGTCGCGGCGGTGCCGAGCACTGGCATCTGCGCGAGAGCCTTGGCGTTGCCCGCGGGGTCGTCGCGCAGCGAATCCAGCTCCATGCCGTGCGTCTTCTGGAAGACCTCCTGCAGGTACTCGCGCGCATCACGAGCGGGCGGGAACAGCGGGCTCAGCTTGTCGCGTGAGGCCTTGCCGCCGCGAATCGCCGCAGCGATTTCTTCGGTCTGGCAGACGCGAACTTCATTCCACTCCGGGTAGGCCTTCTTCAGTGCTGCGATGAAGGACTCGGCCTTCTCTTGCGGCATGTGGCGCACGAGCACTGCGAGCATGCCCTGCTCCAGGAGCGGCATGCCCTCGACCACCTTGGGAAGGCTCACGCGAACCGTGACCTTCTTGAAGAGCTTCTGCAGTTGTTCGTTCTTCTTGGACACGCGGGAGTTCTGAGGGCGGAAGCGAACCGCCGGTGCGGGCTAGGCCCGTGGAACTGAAAAAAATCGAGCCGGAGGAGCGAATCAGGCCTGCTCCGCAGCGGGAGCAGCAGCCTTCTTGGCGGCCTTGCGTGCGCTGGCGCGGGCAGCCTTGGCTGCCAGACGCGCTTCCTTGGTGCCGGTGCGGCGCTTGGCGGTCGCCGTCTTGCCGGAGCGGTTGCGCTCGCGCACGACCTTGGCCTTGCTCGGCATGGGAATGCCGTGGCGGCGGAAGATCGAAGCAACGATGTCGCTGGGCTTGGCGCCGTGCTGCATCCAATGCGCGACGCGCTCGGCGTCGACCTTGACCGCCTGCGTGCGATCCTTCTTCAGCGGATCGTAGAGGCCGATCGTCTCCAGCGAACGACCGTCGCGCGGAAAGCGCGAGTCGGTGACGGTGATGCGGAAGCAGGGAAGGTTCGTGCGACCGGTTCGACGGAGACGGATGACAACTGCCATGAGTGGTTTTGTTTCTTCGATGCCCTCAATGGGCCCGGCCGGCGCAGAAGGCGCCCGCCGACCCGAGGGGGCGAATATGAAACACGATTTCCCCCCCTGTGGCAAGCCTCGCGAGGCGGCTCAGCGCTTCTTTTTCTTCTTCTTGCCGGACTGACGGGTCGCGGAGGAGCCCATGGGACGGGTTCCGAAGGGGTTGGCGCCCCCCATCCCCGGCCCTGCTCCGGGTCCCATGCCCGGGCCCATTCCAGGAGGCAGCTGAGGCATGCCCCCACCCCCGCCGAACAGGCCGCCGATGCCCTTGCCCAAGGAGCCCAGACCAGAACCCAGCCCGCCCAGCAGGCCGCCGCCCCCGCTCTCGGAGGCCAGCTCGCCGCTGTCGGACAGTCCCTTGAGGGCCGCCTCCTTCTGCTTGGCCCCGAACTGCGAGGCCAGCCCCATCTTGTTGAGCTGGCGCATGAGGAGCTTCATGTCCTTGTGGCGCTTCAAGAGCTCATTGACGGCCGCGATCTCCTGACCTGCGCCCTTGGCGATCCGACGGCGCCGGCTCATGTCGATCACATCCGGCTGCAGACGCTCGCGCGGTGTCATCGAAGTGAACAGCGCTTCGAGCCGGTTCATCTGCTTCTCGTCGATGTCGAGCGCGCCGGCGTGCTGCCCCATTCCGGGCATCATGCCCAGCACCTTCTTCATGGGACCGAGTTTGCGGATCATGCGCAGCTGCGCGAGCATGTCCTCGAGCGTGAAGTCGCCCATCACCAGCTTCTCGAACGAAGCCTGAGCCTCCTTCTCGCTGATCGCCGACTGGGCCTTCTCCACGAGGCCGACGACATCGCCCATGCCGAGGATGCGGCCCGCCATGCGCTCGACATAGAAGGCATCGAGGTCGTCGATCTTCTCGCCGACGCCGGCGAACAGGATCGGCTTACCCGTGATCGCCTTGAGACTCACGGCGGCACCGCCGCGCGCATCGCCATCAAGCTTGGTGAGGATCACGCCGGAAAGCTCCAGCGCCTCATTGAAAGCCTTGGCGGAATTGACGGCATCCTGACCGGTCATCGCATCGACGACGAGCACGGTCGCCGTGGGCTTCACGGCGGCGGCGATGCGCTTGACCTCGTCCATCAGCTCCGCATCGATGTGCAGGCGTCCGGCAGTGTCGAGAATCACGAAGTCCAGACCCTGGCGGCGGGCCTCGATGAGACCCTGCACGCATTGTTCGACCGGATCAGCGCCGTCCTTGTGGAAGACGGGCACGTTGAGCTGGCGACCGAGCACGCGCAGCTGTTCCACGGCGGCGGGGCGCTTGACGTCCGCAGCGACCAGCAGCGGGCGGCGGCCCTGCGTGTCGCGCATGCGCTTGGCGAGCTTGGCGCAGGTGGTGGTCTTGCCCGCACCCTGCAGACCCGCCATCAGCACGATCGTCGGGCCGTTCTTGGCGAAGTCGATGCGCGCGTCCTTGGGACCGAGCAGCTGCACCAGTTCGTGGTGGAAGCTCCCGATGAACTGCTGGCTGGCATCGACGCCCTGCAGGCGCTTGGAGCCCAGCGCGTGAACCTTCACCTTCTCCGTGAAGTCCTGCACGACCTTGAAATGCACATCGGCCTCGAGCAGGGCGGTGCGAACGGCGCGCAGTCCCTCCTCGATGTTCTCGGGCGTCAGCTCCTTCTTGTCGCGCAGGAATGAGAAGGACTGAGTTAGGCGTTGCGTGAGGCTTTCGAACATGGCGGCAGCAAGAGAGTACCACTGGGGCGGGAATCCGCTCCACGGTAGGCTGTGGAGACCATGCTGGCGACTTTCCTCGGACTTCTTCTGGCCCTTCCGGCCACTGTGCATCCCGCTCCCGTCCAACAGCCTGCCGTCCCCGCGCTGGTGCCCCAACCGGTGAGCTTGAGCCGCTACAAGGAGCCCGACTTCGAGCTCAAGGCCAGCACGCGCATCCTCGTGCCGCCCAAGGATGCCGGCGCGCTGCAGGCGGCCGGCGCGCTGGTCTCTTGGCTGGTGCCCTCGACGGGCATGGTGCTCGGCACCGAAGAAGGCACCGAGCGCGTCAAGGGCAGCATCCTGTTCACGCGCGAGAAGGCCGACCCATCGCTGGGGAGCGAGGGCTACGTGCTCGAGGTCAACACGGACTCCGTGCTGATCCGTGCCGGCGGCGATGCAGGCCTCTACTACGCTGCCCAGACGCTGCGCCAGCTGTTCCCGCCGGAGATCTTCGCGCGCACTCCGCAGAAGGACGTCGAGTGGAAGGCGCCGGCCCTGTTCATCCGCGACCAGCCGCGCTTTCCCTGGCGGGGCTGGATGCTCGATGTCTCGCGGCACTTCTTCACCAAGGACGAGGTCAAACGCTGCATCGACCAGCTCGCGGCCCACAAGATCAACACCTTTCACTGGCACATCGTGGATGACCACGGCTGGCGCATTGCCATCGCCAAGTACCCGCGCCTGACCGAAATCGGCGCCTGGCGCAGCGCGACCGGCTTCGGCCTCGACCCTGCCGACAGCACGACCTACGACAAGGACGGCCGCTACGGCGGCTTCTACACGCAGGAGGAGGTTCGTGAGGTCGTCTCCTACGCGGCGGCACGGCACATCACTGTGGTGCCCGAGATCGAAATGCCGGGACACTCGATCGCGGCGCTGGCGGCTCATCCGGAGTTCTCCTGCACGGGCGGGCCCTTCGACCGCGATGTGCCGGCGGGAGTGCACGCCGGCATCTACTGCCCGGGCAACGAGGCCACATTCGAGTTCCTCGAAAATGTACTGACGGAGATCTTCGAGCTGTTCCCCTCGACCTTCATCCACCTCGGTGGCGACGAAGTCCCGCGCGAGGAGTGGAAAAAGTGCGCCAAGTGCCGTGCGCGCATGGCAAACGAGCAGCTCGCCGACGTCGAGCAGCTGCAGAGCTGGTTCCTGAAGCGTGTGGAGCGCTTCGTCAACGCCAAGGGTCGGCGCGTGATCGGTTGGGATGAGATCCTGGAGGGTGGTCTGGCTCCCAATGCGGCCGTGATGAGCTGGCGTGGCACCAGCGGCGGCCTGGCGGCGGCGAGCGCGGGCCACGACGTCGTCATGTCCCCCAACGCGGAGCTCTATCTGGACCACTATCAGGCCCGCAGCGGCGAACCCAAGGCGATCGGCGGCTACTCGCCGATCGACGAGGTGTATCTCTACGAGCCGATTCCCGAAGGTCTTGCCGCCGACAAGCAGCGGCATGTGCTGGGTGCTCAGGGCAACCTGTGGAGCGAGTACATCCCCAACGCGCGTCAGGTCGAGTACATGACCTGGCCGCGCGAGTGCGCGATCGCCGAGCGCACCTGGAGTCCGCGCGACACGCGCGATCTGACGAACTTCCTCGCGCGCATGGAGGTGCACTCCCGGCGTCTGGAGTGGATGGGCGTCAACTACCGGCCGATGGCTCCGGCCGCGCTCGATACGCTGCTCCAGTGGACTGCGGCGGGCACCAGCCTGCAGCTGAGCTTCCGCCCGCCTTTCGCCGGCGCGCAGGTCCGTTACACGCTGGACGGCTCCGAGCCGACCATGGACAGCGCGCGCGGGGACGGTCCCACGCCGCTGCCGTCGGGCCCCGTCTGGATCAAGGCGCGTGTGTTCCGGAGCAACTCGCGCGAGAGCTTCCGCACCGAGGCGCTGGCGCTGCCGGGTCCGATGCTTGTCAGCGCCAGCCACACGCGCGGCCTGGAGCGCGCCTTCGATGGCGATGAGAACACCTCAGCCGTCTCCAACGCCAGCCTGGTCGCAGGCGACTATCTGCGCCTGCAGCTTGCCGGTGCGCGCGCACTTTCCTCGCTGGAGATTCTCAGCGGCGATGCCGAGCAGGCCGCCGACTTCCCGCAGGCTGCCGTGGTGGAAATCTCACCGGACGGCGTGAACTTCCAGACGCTGGCCGAGGTCTCGGGCGAGCGCATCGCGGTCGATCTTTCCGGCAGGACGATCACCGCGCTGCGCGTGCGCATCACTCGCTCGCAGGATCGCTGGTGGCGCATCCGCGAGGTGCGCCTGAAGTAGGCCGCTTCCTGCAGCCACTTCCCGGAAATCACTTTTCCAGATGAATGTCGCTGAAGCCGGCGCGTGCGCCGGCTCGGCCGTTTTCGCGCCCCAGGATGCGGATCTCGAGGCGTGAAATGGGCGTCTCCTTCGCGAACGTGTGCACGATGGGCTCAAGCTCATCGCCTCGCACCTCGATCACGAAAGGCTCCTTCTCCTTGTTGATGCGCACCGAAAGCTTGGTGATGCGCGCGAACTCCCCGCGCAGATAGGCGTTGTTCTGAGCAGGCCCGAGCACCAGCGAGCGCGCCTTGACCGCCTTGGGCAGCTGCATCGTGATCGTCGGCGCGGCGTCCTTCTCCTCGCACAGCCAGCGCGTGGCCTCGAATCCGTCAAAGGCCGCATTCCCGAGTCCGTGACCCCCGTCGCGCGAGCTGGTCGTGACATTGGGCGTGAGTCCCTGCAGCAGATTGCGTGAGCGGGATTCCGCCGCCAGCTTCATCCACGGCAGGAACACGCCATCGGACACGACGCTCACCTCCTTGGATTCCACGACGGCGGAGGGATTGCGCTCCTCGGCTCCGGCATCAGCCGCCACGAGATGCACGCGCGCCTTCACCTTGTAGGTGCCCGGCTGATCGAGGCTGATGCGCACGGCGTAGTCCTCCGTGGTCCAGCCCTTGAGGGGATTGCCCTCGACGCTCGCCACCACTCGGCCGTCGGCGAGATACTCGACGCGCGCCACGCGCAGGGAGGAGCCGGAATCGCCGCCGTGCTTGCGCAGGGTCGCGTCGCTGAAGCCGGTCAGCCACATGTAGATTGACGTACGCCCGCTGGCGCGGAACGCAACGGCGGCGTTGTTGTCCGGCAGCAGCTTTTCCTTGGGCTGGAACTGCGCAGGTCCCCCGGTGCGCACCACCGGGCGCGATGCGCGCTTCAGGAACAGGATCGCGAAGCAGGTGTCGTACTCATCCGGGTGCGTGTGCCAGTTGCTGGGTGTCCGCGTCCAGTACCCCTCGGGCTTCTGTGTGCGCAGCACATAGTCCACGCCCTCGGCGTACCAGTCGTGCGTGCCGAGCTTGTGCGCCTCACCGAGAGTTCCGACGCGCTCGATGCCGTAGAGCATGTAGTAGATCCAGGTATCGTCGCCGCCGTAGTTCTGTTCCGCGTTGAAGTGGTAGCCCAGCCAGTTCACGCCCAGCTCGATCGCCCGCAGACTGTCCATCGCGAGCTTGGGCGTAATCTTGGTGCCCAGCTCCTGGCGACAGATGCGCAGCACGGCGACGCCTGCCGCCGTCATCGAGGCCGAGGGCGCGGCTCCGTCATGGTAGGCGAAGCCGGCGATCGGAATCGTGCCCGTGCCGGTCTGTCCGCTGGCCAACGGCACCTCGACATTGACCGACTCGGGCTGCAGGCGCATCACCGTGTCCATCACCTCCAGCCAGATCTTCTCCGGCACTTTGAGCCCCGCATGGTTGGCCGCCCGCAACCCCAGCACCGCGTACTGGATGTTGGACAGATCCGGATTGCCCGGCATGCCCGACCAGCCCGAGAAGGCATCGAGCGGAGCTTCGGGATAGCTCCAGGCACCCGCCCTTTGCCAATCGAGGAGGTTTTCCAGCACGACCTCCATGCGCGGCTTGTAGCGTTCCTCGAGCGTCGCCTCCCAGCACATCAGCGCAAAGCCGGAGGAATACGTTTCCTCCGGCGTGTTCTGATCCAGGTAGGCCAGACCGCGCGCAACGGACGGGTGGTCAACGCTCAATCCCGCACGCAGCAGCGTGTAGACGCTGAGCGCCGTCTGCCCGGTGGGAAAGCCGCGTTGATTGCACGACCATGAGCCGTCGCGAAGCTGACGAGAGATCAGGTGCGCGACGCCGCGCTCCACGGCCGCATCGATGGCAGGTTGCCGATTGGGAGCATGCTCGATCGGAGGCTGCATCAGATTGCCGTCGACCGTCCAGCGCAGCAGTCGCAACCGCGCGTTTCCGGGAGAGATCGCGAAGCTGCCCACTTCGTTGTCGGCGCACGCGCGCTGCAGCACGATCTGGCCGTCGAATCGGACGATGAGCTGGCCTTCGGAGCGGCTGAGCTCGACGCGGAAGCTCTTGCCGTTCTGAAGCAGCTTGCCGGCTTCCCCCAGCAGGACACGGGCCCCTCCGAACAGCGGTCCTTCCACGAAGGGCTGCTTGTCCGGCCCGTCAAGGCACAGTCGGCTCGGGCCGAGGATCAGCGCGCTGTGGTGACCGGTGCGATCGGGCAGCTCGATCGTGGCCTGCAGCAGGAAGGGTCCGGCGCCGAGCCTTTCGCTGGCCAGCAATTGGTTGGATTCTCCTTGGCATTCCAGCGCACCTTTTTGCACGCTCCAAGCGCGGCCCTTGAAGGCCACATCAAGCATCTTGCGACCGTCAAACAGCGTCTTCTCCTCTGCGAAGACGCTGCCACACAACCCGAGAATCCCTACGGCGATGACTTTCATGCAAAGGTCGTTCCGGACCATTGTCCAGCTGATCCTAGGATGCACTCTTTTGAGCTGCTTGGCGAGAGCCCACGCGCAGGAGACGCAGGATCGGGATACCGCGCAGTTGCTCGAAGGTGTTCAGGAGATCGCGGCACCGGGCATCCCCGGGGCGCTGACCGTGTTCGGCAAGCAGGCCTTCTCCGTGCTGCTGGGCGAATGCGCGGGCGAGCGCGCACCGATTGTCGCGGCTGCCCGCGTGGGCAGCACGCGTCTGGTGGCCTTCAGTCACGATGGCTACGGCAACGAGGCCACGGCCAAGTTGCTCGACACGGGCCGGTTGCTGGTCAATGCGGTGCGCTGGGCCAGTGGCCCCAAGGGCAAGGCTCCGGGCGGTCCGCGCGTGCTGGTGTGGGGTTCCGGCGTGGCCGGCTGGCTCAACACGCAGGGTGTGCGCGCGCAGGGCATCGGCGGGTCACTGGCGCAGGCCAAGCTGGCCGATTTCGATGCGATTTTGCTGGGACACCCCGGACTCGCTCCTGCCGATGTCGAGGCTCTGGCGAAGTACCTGAAGAACGGCGGCGGCGTGCTTGGCATGCAGACGGCCTGGGGCTGGGCGCAGAACGCCGGTGCGCAAACCATTCGCGACAATCGGCTCAATCAGCTCTTCACACCATTCGGTCTGGGCTGGACCACAGCCACCACCGGCAAAACAACCGAACAGGGTTACAGCGCCGGTGAAGCCAGCCGACCTCACATCAACGCACTCGCTGCGCTCGATGCGATCGAGGCCGCCGAGAAAAGCGCCACGGAGTTCTCCTCGCGACAGGCCGAACTCTCGATCGATTTCGCGCTGGGTGTGATCCCGGCCGACGATGCGCAGTTGCGACCGCGGCTGGCTGCGCTGCTGCAGGCGCACGGTGCGCGCATCCTCGCCACCGAGGCCAATCCGTTGAGCCGGCAGCAGACACTGCTGCGTCTGCTGGCACGCATTCAGCCCGAGTTCGATGTGCTGAAGAAACCTCTGGAAGTGCGCGCGCATCCCTCGGCAGCGGATTTTCCGGGCCGCGCCGATGAGAAGGCCCCGCGCGTCACGCGCAAACTCAGCCTGGATCCGACCCGGCCGGGCTGGGCATCGACCGGGCTCTACGCCGACGCCGGACAGGCGCTGACGATCGACATCCCCAAGGAGGCCACGACGCGCGGGCTGCGGGCGCGCATCGGCTGCCACAGCGACAGCATCGCGAACCATGACTCCTGGAAGCGCATGCCCGAGATCTCGCGCAGCTACGCGTTGACTCAGATCTCGCAGCAGATCGCCTCCTCCTTCGGCGGGCTCCTGTACATCGAAATCCCCGAGGGGCTGCTGCCCGGCGAGCTGTCCGTGCTCGTGCGCAATGCGGTCGAGGCTCCGCTCTACGAGCACGGCGTCACCACCCCCGAGGAATGGCGAAACATCCAGCGAGTGCGGCCGGCTCCGTGGGCCGAGCTGAAGAGCTCCAAGCTGATCCTCAGCGTGCCCTCGAGTGAAATCCGGACGCTCGAAGATCCAGCGGCTCTGATGCAGTTCTGGAATCAGGTGCTCGATGCGATGGCAGATCTCGCCGGCATCGCGCGCGAGCGCACGCGCGCACAGCGCATCGTCGCCGACCGCCAGATCAGCGCCGGCTACATGCACGCAGGCTATCCCATCATGACGCACATGGACGCGGCCCCTCGCATGGTCTCACTCGCCACGCTGCAGCAGGGCGAATGGGGCCTCTACCACGAGCTGGGACACAACCACCAGCGCCCCGAGTGGACCTTCGACTGCCTTGGCGAGGTCACCAACAACGTCTTCGTGCTGTACGTGCTCGACACCGTCTGCAACGTATCGATGGAATCGGGCCACAACGGCGTGCTCGAAGGCCCGACCAAGCTGCGCCGCCATGTGGAGGCGGGCGCCACCTGGGAGAGCTTCTGCGGCGATCCGTTCCTCGCGTTGCACATGTACCGCCAGCTGGTCGGCCACCTGGGGTGGGACAAGTTCAAGAGCGTCATCGCCGGCTATCAGACCGACACACCCGACCAGAGCCCCAAGACTCAGGAAGCGCGCCGCGACCAGTGGATGATCCGCTGCGCGCGCGCCTGCGGAAACGACCTCTCGCGCTTCTTCCGTTCGTGGGGTGTGCCGGTCAGCGATGAGGCCTGCAGTCAGATCTCCGGCATGCCGGAGTGGTTCCCCGCCGACTGGCCTCAATAGGCCACGGCTTCCGGCACTCTCAGTGCGACAGCCGCGCCGCCGGTAGCGGAGCGAAGGCCTCTCCTCCCGCCTTGCGCCACTTGAGGCTCAGCTCCGCGCCTCCGGCGGCGTTGAACCAGCCCAGCTCGATGCGGTGCGGACCGCGCGCGAGCGCCGCAAAGCCGCGCTTCTCGCTCGGTGAGTGCAGCCCGTCGTGGTCGACGATGAGTTCACCGTCGATGCGCAGCTTGGAACCGTCATCGCTGGCGAGCGCGAACTCCCAGATGCCCTCTTCGGGGACATCGAGGAAGCCCACGAACTGACGCACCTCGTGCTCGGCGGAGTGTCCCTGCGGCAGACCGAAGCCCTGCACGGCGTGCTCGCGGGCGGCGGCAAGCGTCGTGAAGTCCGGGACGCGCTCGTATTGCCCTTGGAAGATGCGGCACCACAGGCCGGGGGAAGAACCGGCTGCGGGCAGGGCGGGCTGGGGTTCGACGCGCTCGAGCGATAGCGTGCGGATGCCCGAGACCGGCTGGTCTCCGAGGAAGCACTGCGCCTGCACGGTCGCGCTCTCCCGCAGCAAGAGCGGCCCGCGCCGCAGGGGTGCCCCGCCATCGATGCTCCAGCGCACTTCCAGTTCGGGCGCCGGAGCGAGCAGCTCGACGCGCTGCTCGCCGGTGAAGATCGGTGCCGGAGTGACGATGCGCGGAGAGCGATACACGCGCGGCGGTCCGTCGAGCTCGAGCCGGAAGACATCGGCGTGCGGGTTGGTCGGAACCATGCACAGGTTGAGCAGCACATCGGCACCCTCGCGCCGGAACGGCACGCTGGCCTGCGTCCCGGCCACCTCCAGGCCCAGCACGCGGCAGGAGCGGATCTCGTTGGCGAGGCCCGGGATGCGCCATTCGCCGCCCCAGGGCACGTCCAGACCGATCAGGTACAGGGTCGAACCGCGCACAGTCGCGCGGCCGTGCGCGAGGTTTTCGAAAGGGCTCGCCTGCGTGCCGTGGATGGCCTCGCCGCGAATCTTCATCCACTCACCGATTTCGGCCAGGCGCTCGACGCTTTCCGGCGGGAACGTACCGTCGGCGCGCGGGCCGACGTTCAGCAGGAAGTTGCCGCCCTTGCTGGCGATGTCGCACAGCTTGCGGATCAGGTCGGTGCTCGATTTCCAGTCGGCATCCAGCGCGTTGTAACCCCAGTGATCGTTCATCGTCATGCAGGTTTCCCAGTCGAGTCCGGGAACGCCTGTGGCAGGGATCTCCTGCTCCGGGGTGGCGAAATCCCCCACCGCCTCGCTGGAGAGATTGAAGCCACCCATGCCGCCGCGGTGCACATCGACGCGGTTGTTGACGATCATCTCCGGCGCGGCCTGCCGGCACAGCCGGAACAACTCCACGCCGCGCTCGTGATTCCAGGTGCGCTCCCATTCGCCATCGAACCACATCACGGCGGGACGGTAGTTCTCGACCAGCTCGCGCACCTGCGCGTGCAGGTAGTCCTCGAAGCGCTCGAAGTCCGCTCCTTCCGCGGAACGGGACTCCCAGGCTCTGCGCGGCAGATAGTCCGGGTGATGCCAGTCCATGATCGAGTGGTATGTGCAGAAGCGCAGGCCTTCCGCTTCGCAGGCGCGCTTGAGCTCGCCCAGAATGTCGCGTCCGAACGGCGTGCCGCCGACATCCCACTCGCTGACCTTCGAATCCCACAGGCCGAAGCCATCGTGGTGCTTGCTGGTGATCACGACGTACCGCATGCCCGCGGCACGGGCCATGCGCGCCCACTCGCGCGCGTTGAAATTCACCGGGTTGAACTGCTGCTGCAGCGGCAGGTAGTCCTCCAGCGGAATCTGCGCCGACTCGCGGATCCACTCGCCGTGCCCCTTGGAGTTCTTCCACTCGCCGGCCGGAATGGCGTAGAGGCCCCAATGCAGGAACAGGCCGAAGCGCGCCTCGCGCCACCAGGCCATGCGCTCATCCTGCGTGCGCGGAGCCGGGGGAACGGGCGTCGAGTTACTGCTCCGGCATCCGCCGAGGAGCACAGTGATCAGGGCAAGACAGTGCAGTCTTTTCATGTGCTTCGTTTCAATCAAAGGCCACGCGCGTGCGCTGGCTGACGCGACGCAGATCCTCCACCACGGGCAGCACCAGCGGAATGCCGTCCACGCGGCGCCGGGCCTCGGCCTCGCGCTCCGGATCGCCCGGAATCAGCGGGCCTGCGGTGCCCGGCATCGGGCGTGTCTTCCGGAAGGTGCGGATGAGATCGTCGATCTGCCGCTTGAACTCCTCGGGCTCGACGAAGCCGTCGATGCGCATCGCGCCGAAGAAGTGGCCGATGCCCTTGCCCACCGAGCGCGCCGGAATCTCCTGCCGCAGCGCGAAGGGCGGCGTGAACGGACCCCAGTTGGCGCCGGAGAGCACGGCCGAGAGCACATCGACCATCATTGCCAGCGCGTAGCCCTTGTGGCCGCCGTGTTCCCGATCCGATCCCAGCGGCAGCAGCGCACCGCCTTCGATCATGCCCGCGGGGTCGTGCGTCACGCTGCCCGATGCGTCGATGGCCCAACCGTCGGGGATCGGCTGCTGCTTGCGGCGCGCGATCTCGATCTTGCCGTAGGCGACGGCGCAGGTCGCCAGATCGATCACGATCGGCGGCTCTTCCAGTCCGGGGAAGGCGATCGCGATCGGGTTTGTGCCCAGCATGCGCTCGCCGCCCCACAGCGGGGCCACCAGCTTGGTCGTGTTGGTCATCGACCAGCCGATCAGATCGCGCTTGAGCGCCTCGAGCACATACCAGCCCGCGATGCCGTAGTGGTTGGTGTTGCGTACGCTGACCCAGCCCGAGCCCGCCGATTCGGCCTTGGACATCGCCACGCGGTTGGCCCAGGGCCCCACCACCAGCCCCAGGCCGTTGTCGCCGTCGACCGTCGCGGTGCTGGGCGTCTCGCGCACGATGCTCGGCCGCGGGCGCGGGTTGATGCGCTTGAGATCGAGCATGTCGCAGTAGGTCACCAGACGCGCGACGCCATGGCTGTCAATGCCGCGCAGGTCCGAGACGATCAGCACATCGGCCGCCGTGCGGGCGTCTTCATCGGGAATGCCGTAGCTCGCAAAGACGCGCACCACGAACTCGCGCAGAAAATCTGCCGGATATGTCAAGGATTCCACCATGCCGATCAGCCTCCCGTCTGGATCAGTTCCTGAGCGATCTCCTCGCCGATCGCCAGCGAGGCCGTCGCGGCCGGCGACGGTGCGTTGAGCACATGCAGCATGCGCTCTCCGCGCACGAAGCGGAAATCATCGACCAGCGCGCCATCCGGCGTGAGCGCCTGGGCGCGCACGCCCGCCGGCGCCGCATGCAGGTCTTCAGCCCTGATCTGCGGACACAGCCGCTGCAGGGCGCGCACGAACGCCTGCTTGGAAAAGGAGCGCCACAGCTCGCCCGAACCGGCGCGCCAGTGCCGGCGCACAAGCCGCCAGAAGCCCGGATAGGAGAGCGCGTCCGAAAGATCCGCCCAGTCCACCGTGGACAGGTCATAACCCTCGCGCGCAAAGGCCAGCACGGCGTTGGGACCGCACTCGACGCCGCCCTTCGCCATGCGCGTGAAGTGCACGCCGAGAAACGGGAAGTTCGGGTCGGGCACGGGATAGACCAGATTGCGGCACAGCTGTTCGGCCGCGGGTGTCAGCTCGAAATACTCGCCCCGGAAGGGAACGATGCGCGCATCGACGCGCAGGCCGGCCAGCTCCGCGATGCGATCGGAGTGCAGACCCGCGCAGTTGAGCAGACGCTCTGCGTGCACCTCGCGTGCGGTGCTCGCGACCGTAATGCCGTCAGCGCGCGCATCGATGTGGAACACGCGCGCGTCCGTGACGATCTCGCTGCCGAGCGCGCGGATGTCCGCAGCGAGCTCGCGGCACATGCCGACGTAGTCGACGATGCCCGTTTCGGGCACATGCAGGGCGGCAATGCCCGCCATGTGCGGCTCGAGCTCGTGCAGACGCTCGCGCGAGAGGCGCGACAGCTGCACGCCGTTGGCGATGCCGCGCTCTTCGATGCGCGCGAGGGCAGCCAGCTCGCTCTCGTCCACGGCCACCACGACCTTGCCGCAGGTCTCCATGCGGACACCCTTTTCCGCGCAGTAACGCTCCAGCAGCGCCTTGCCGCGTCGGCAGGTGCGCGCCTTGGCCGAGCCGGGCTTGTAGTACAGCCCGGAGTGGATCACGCCGGAGTTGCGCCCGGTCTGGTGCGCCGCGAGCTCGCTTTCCTTCTCCAGCAGCACCACCCGCGCGCCCGGATGCGCCAGCAGCCAGGCCCGCGCGCTGGCTAGGCCCACGATGCCGCCGCCCACCACCACCAGATCCGCCTTAACCATGCCCCGCTCCTGCGCTAGATTCGCACGCCATGAAGACCTTCGCCCAGACGCTGGAACTCGTCGACGATCCCGCACGCATCGCCGAGTACCGGCGCGCGCACGAGCGCATCTGGCCCGAGGTCGCCGCCGCGCTGCGCGCCGCCGGCATCGGCGAGATGCGCATCTTCCTGCACGGAACGAGGCTCTTCATGTGCTTTGAGGCTCCGGATGATTTCGATCCCGCGCGCGACTACCAGCGCTACGCAGCCGACCCGCGCTGCCAGGAATGGGAGCGCTGGATGAGGAGCTTTCAGCGGCCCGTGCCGGGCGCGACCGGCGGCAGCTGGTGGACGCCGATGGAGTGCGTGTTCGATCTCGCATCCCAGCCTCGTCAGACGCCCTGAAACGTCGTCTGGCGCTGCTCGCCGAGGCCGTCGATGCCAAGGCGCATCACCTGACCCGCGCGCAGGTACACCGGCGGCTTCTGGCCCAGCCCGACACCCGGCGGCGTACCCGTGGAGATCACGTCACCGGGCAGCAGCGTGAAGAACTGCGACAGGTAGCTGACGAGATGCGCCACGCCGAAGACCATCGTGCGCGTGTTGCCGTCCTGATCGCGCTTGCCGTCGACTTCCAGCCACAGGTGCAGGTTCTGCGGCTCGGGAACCTCATCGCGAGTCACCAGCCAAGGCCCGATCGGGCCGAAGGTGTCATGGCTCTTACCCTTGACCCACTGGCCCGTGCCCTCGAGCTGGAAGGCGCGCTCGGAAAGATCGTTGACCACGCAGTAGCCCGCCACGTGTGACAGCGCCTCTTCACGCGTGATGCGCTTGGCGCGCTTGCCGCTCACCACGCCCAGCTCGACCTCCCAGGCGGTCTTCGCCGAGCGCGGAGGGATCTCCACCGCGTCAAAGGGACCGCACAGCGCGCTGGTGCACTTGGAGAACACCACCGGCTCGGCGGGCACGCTGGCTCCGGTCTCGGCGGCATGGTCCGCATAGTTGAGTCCGATGCACAGGAACTTCGGCACATGGCCCACGCAGGCACCGATGCGCGGATGGCCGGGCACGCGCGGCAGGCGCGCCGTGTCCAGCGTCGCGAGGTGCTGCATCCAGCGATCCGAGAGGAACTCGCCGCTGAGATCGGCGACGATGCCCTCGAGCGAGCGGATCTGACCCTCGGAATCCAGAATTCCGGGCTTTTCGGCGCCGGGAGGACCGTATCGCAACAGCTTCATGTGCTCCAACCTCCGTCGATGATGTGCGTGGTGCCGCTGGTGTAGCCCGACTCGTCGCTCGCCAGATGCACCACCAGCGCCGCGATCTCCTCCGCACGCCCCAGCCTTCCTATCGGCTGGCGCGCCACGAAGGCGGCCATGGCCTGCTCGACATTCCCCTGCGCCGCAACGCGAGCGCGCAGAGAGGGCGTGTCGACCGTGCCGGGGCAGATCGCGTTGCAGCGCACGCCCTTGGGCAGGAAATCGGCCGAGACGGACTTGGTGAGTCCGATCACGGCGGCCTTGGTGGTGCCGTAGACGCAACGATTGGGAGCGCCCTTCACCGAGCTTGCCACCGAGGACATGTTGATGATGCTGCCGCGGCCCTTGGCGAGCATGCCCGGCAGCACGGCGCGGATCAGGCGGTACATCGACTTCACGTTGAGATCGAAGGCGAGATCCCAGTCCGACTCGGGACAGTCGAGGATCGTGCCGTGGTGCACCACTCCGGCGCAGTTGAAGAGCACATCGCAGGGTCCCTGGCGCTCGATCAGTGCACGCACCGCCCGCTCATCGCGCACATCGAGCAGCGCGGTCTCGATACGCTCGTCCTCGGCTCGCAGCGTCGCGAGTCCCGCCGCGTCGATGTCGGTGGCAAGCACGCGCGCGCCCTCGCGCGCCATCGCAAGCGCGCTCGTGCGGCCGATGCCGGCCGCAGCCGCGGTGATCAACGCACGCTTTCCGGAAAGCCGTCCGCTCATCATGCACCTCCGCGGGCGGACTGCGCCAGTCGTGCCTTCCACAGCGGGCCGTCGGGATAGCGGTGCTGCTCCAGCGAGGCGCGCTTCATCGTGATGCTGTAACCCGGGGCCTGGGGCGGCATGTAGGCGCCCTGGCGCACGACGCAGGGCTCCTCGAAGTGCTCGTGCAGGTGATCCACATACTCCGCAACGCGATCCTGCGTGCTGCAGGCGATTCGCGCGTAGTCGATCATGATCAGGTGATTGACGTACTCGCACAGGCCCACTCCGCCGCCGTGCGGGCAGACCGGCACGCCGAAGTGCGCCGCCAGCAGATAGACCGCCAGCACCTCGTTGACTCCGCCCAGACGGCAGGAATCGATCTGGCAGAAGCGGATCGCGCCGCTCTGCAGGAGCTGCTTGAAGATCACGCGGTTCTGGCACTGCTCGCCGGTCGCCACGCCGATCGGCGCCAGCGCACGCGCGATTGCGGCGTGACCAAGCACATCATCCGGCGAAGTCGGCTCTTCGATCCACCAGGGATCAAAGCGCGCCAGCTGGCGCATCCACTCGATCGCCTGCGGCACATCCCAGCGCTGGTTGGCGTCGACCATCAGCTTGCGCTGCGGGCCGATCTCCTCGCGCACGATGCCCATGCGGCGCATGTCGTCCGCGAGATCAGCGCCGACCTTGATCTTGAAGTGATTCCAGCCTGCGGCGACCCCTTCGCGGCAAAGTCGCCGGATTTTCTCGTCTGGGTAGCCCAGCCAGCCGGCCGAGGTCGTGTAGGCGGGATAACCGCGCGCCTCCAGCTCCGCCATGCGCTCGCGCTTGCCCGCTTCGTTGCGGCGCAGGAGCGCCAGCGCCTGCTCGGGAGTGAGCGCATCGCTGATGTAGCGAAAATCGATCAGCGAGACGAACTCTTCGGGCGTCAGGTCGCACACCAGGCGCCACAGCGGCTTGCGCTCATGCTTGGCCCACAGATCCCAGATCGCGTTGATCACGGCCGCCAGCGCCAGATGAAGCACGCCCTTCTCGGGTCCCACCCAGCGCAGCTGCGAGTCGTTCGCAAGACGCCGCCAGTAGGCGCCGAAGTCGCGCACGATCGCGCCCAGATCCATGCCCTGCACGAAGGGCGCCAGCGCGCGCACCGCCGCCACGCACAGCTCGGTGCCGCGACCGATGGTGAAGGTCAGCCCGTGCCCCTCCAGCCCGGGCATGTCCGTGCGCAGCACCACATAGGCAGCCGAGTAGTCCGGATCGGTGTGCACCGCATCCGAGCCGTCCAGCTGATCGGAGGTTGGAAAGCGGATGTCGAGCACTTCGACGGCGGTGATGCGGGGGTATTTCATGGCAATCGATAGCAGCGGCGGGCATTGCCTCCGAGCACAAGCTCGCGCTCGGCAGGCGTGCAGTCTTGCAGGAGCCGGTCAGTCAGCGTGATCCAGCGCGAGTAGTCGGCGGCGAGCTCCAGCACGGGCCAGTCGCTGCCCCACAGCATGCGCTCGAACCCGAAATGGCTGCGCAGCGCGTCGAAGCAGATCGAAAGATCGGCTGCATCCGCGTTCGCACGCGCCTCGCTCAGCAGGCCCGACAGCTTGACCCAGGCACCCGCGTCGGCGAGCGCCGCCATCCGCTCGCGCCATGCGCTAAAGCCCGGCCACCGGGCACCGGCGGCAAGCTCCGGCTTGGCGGCATGGTCGATGACCACGCGCAGTGCGGGATGGCGCTGCGCCAGCTGCGCGATCGCCGGCAGGTGCCGCGGGCGCACCAGCGCATCGAAGACCAGTCCCGTGCGCTCCATGTGCTCCAGCGCCGCGCGGCAGCGTGCATCGAGGATCCAGTCTTCCTCGAGATCCTGCAGCATCGGCCGCAGGCCGACGAGCCGGCCGTGCCGACGCAGCGTTTCGATCTGTTCAACGGCATCCGGTGAGCGGAAATCGACCCAGCCCACGACGCCGAGGATCCAATCATGCCCGGCGGCCAATGCCAGCAGATGCATGCTCTCTTCCAGCGTGTCGGCGGCCTGCACGGCGATGGTGCCGGCGATTTTGTGCCGGTCGAGCAGCGGCCGCAGATGCTCAGGCTCGAAGTCGCGCCACAGCGGAGCGAGCTGCGGTGTCAGCCAGGAGTAGTCGCCGCGCGACAGCCGCCAGAAATGCTGGTGCGCATCGATGCGCCAGCCGGACCGAAGAGGTTCCGTGCTCATGCGGCCTCCGGATCCGGCGGCAGCGCATGCCCGCCCTGCGCGTCCGACTCATACAGCGCCTCGACCAGCCGCATCGTGCGCCAGCCATCCTCGATCGGGGAAACCAGCTGTGCATCTTCGCCCGTGACGAAGCGCTGCAGGTTGGAGATCGGCCCTTCGAAGGCCTCGGTGAACCAGTTGCCGCGCAGCGCGATCTCCCGCCACGCTCCGCCGCGCTCGACGAGCTCCAGCCGATCGGGGCGACCGCGCGGGTAGTCGAGGTTGACGCCCATCACCGCCACGGCTGCTCCGCGCGTGCCCTCGACGCGCAGCTCGCTCGCCTCGTGCGACGGTCCGTGCTCATGGTGGTGATGGATCGAGAGCGTGCAGCGCAGGTGTCCGCCGTAGTCGAGGATCGCGCTGGTGCGCGTCGCGGCAAGCTCGGGCACCGAGGGGTGCTTCACGCAGCGGGCATGGACGCGGCGCGGATCGCCGGCCAGATGCCGCAGGAGATCGAGGTAGTGGATCGAGTGCACGAGGATCTCAAGCCGCGGCAGCGCGCGCAGGAACGGCCACAGCTCCCAGGGCATGCGGCACACCACGCGCACCTCCAGCTCCAAGAGCTCGCCGAGCTCGCCGCGGCGGATGCGCTCGGCGAGCTCCAGCATCTGCGGACTGAAGCGCAGCTGAAAGTTCATCGCCGCGCGCAGCCCGCGTTCGCGCGCCAGCGCACGCAGCCGCGTCGCGGAAGCGAGATCGACCCCCAGCGGCTTCTGGATCAGCACCGCTGCGCCGCGGGGCAGGCGCGCGAGCGTCTCCTCGATGGCCTGCGGCGGCAGCGCGCAATCATGGACCACATCGCGCTGCCCGAGCGCTTTTTCGGCGCTCTCGTAGACGGTTTCGATGCCGAAACGCTGCGCCACGGCGCGCGCCTTGGCGATGTCGATGTCGAAGATGCCGCGCACATCCAGACCCAGACGCCGATACGCCGGCAGATGCGCGTCCTGCACGATGCCGCCGGCACCCAGGATCACGATCGGCAGCGGTCGCGACGCTCGCGGCCACGACTGCGAGGCGGAACTCACCCCGGGTTGCCGCCCCTTTCGCCGCTCATGCGTCCGCCCGAAGCCACGCCGCCGAGCGTGCGCGAGAGCGTCTGGGCCAGTTCCGACAGCGCCTGACGCACGGCATCGGCGTGGCTCTCTTCCGGTTTGTCGAGGCGCGCGATCAGCGGCACGGTCAAGGCCGCGACCGCCGCGCCACGGTGGTTGAGCACGGGATAGGAGTAGTCGTGCACGCCGCGGATGCGCGTGCTCTCGATGTCTTCGTAACCGCGCTCGCGCACCCGCGCCAGCGCCCGTTCCAGCGTGACATCAGAGACCGCCAGCCGTTCGATCAGGCGTGCGCGATCGGCATCGCTCTGGAAGGCCAGCAAGACCCGACCCGAAGCCGTGCTGAGCAGCGGGACGCGCGCGCCGACGCGCACGGCAAAGCCCATCTCGCCCGGCGCATCGGCCTGCGCCACGACAATGCCGTGATCGTCGTGCAGCACGACCACGTGGCAGGATTGGTGCACGCGCGCGGAGAGCTCGCGCACGCGCGGCAGCGCTTCCTGCAGCAGGCGCGCCAGCGGATCGTGGCGGTGCGACAGCTCGAAGAGCTTCAGTGTCAGCACATAGCGATCGCCGCTGCCCTGCTGCGTCAGATAGCCGCGTTCCACGAGGCAGTTGAGCATGCGGAAGATCTCGCCGACGCTGCGCCCGAGCGCGCGCGCCACATCGGCCTGTGTCAGGCCTTCCGGCCGCTCGGCGAGCAGCTCGAGGATGTCGAGGCCCTTTTCGAGGGCCGGTGCGCGGTAGCGCGAGGTCGAGAGCTCATCATCGGACTTGGCCATGGTTGTTTTTTTACCGGCGGATTCCATCTTTCGCAAATACAAGCTACCCTGCCGCCATGCGCTGCCTAGCCGCTTTCTGCCTTCTGTTTCTGGCCGCCTGCGGGTCGGAGTCCGCTCCCACCGCCGAGCGGGCGACCTACGCCGTGATCCCCAAGGGCACCACGCACGTGTTCTGGAAGGCCGTCGAGCGCGGAGCTCGCCAGGCGGGCACGGACCTCAACGTCGATGTGCAGTGGAAGGGCCCACTCGCCGAGGATGACCGCGCGCAGCAGATCGCGCTGGTGCAGCAGTTCACCGCGCGCAAGGTCTCCGGCATCGCGCTCGCACCGCTCGATCGCGCCGCGCTGCTGCCGAGCGTGCAGGCCGCGCGCGCCGCCGGCATTCCCGTCGTGATCTTCGACTCGGCGCTCGATGGCGAGGCGGGCCGCGACTTCGCGACGCTGATCGCCACCGACAACCGCGCCGCGGGCCGGCTGGCAGGCGCTGAGCTTTCGCGTCTGCTGGGTGGAACGGGCGAGATCGTCGTCCTGCGCTATGTGGTCGGCAGCGCCAGCACGCACGAGCGCGAAGAAGGCGCGCTCGAGGCACTGCGCGCGCAGGCGGGCATCCGCATTCTCAGCGACAATCGCTACGCCGGCGCCACGATCGGTGAGGCCAAGACCGCGGCACTCAACGGCATCGACACGCTCAAGGCCGCCAAAGGTGTCTTCACCTCCAACGAATCCGCCACGATGGGCATGCTGCTGGCGCTGCGCCAGGAGGGGCTCGCCGGCAAGGTGCAGCTGGTGGGCTTTGACTCCTCGCCCCCGCTCGTCGAGGCCCTCAAGTCCGGCGAGATCGCCGCGCTCATCGTGCAGGATCCCCGGCGCATGGGCCAGCTCTCCGTCGAGGCGCTGGAGACACTGCGCAAGGGCGGCACGCTCGCGGGCTTCACCGACACCGGTGCCGTGCTCGTCACGCGCGAGAAGCTCGGCGATCCCGCGATCCAGCGCCTGCTGGAGTGATAGCATCGCAGCCCGCGAGCGATGCCTGCCCCCCTGCTTGAAGCCAGCCGGATCTCCAAGCGCTTCGGCGCCACGCAGGCCCTGTCGGGCGTGGACCTCGCGCTGCACGCAGGCGAAATCCACGCGCGGCGCGGCGAGAACGGTGCGGGCACGTCGACGCTATTGAAAATCCTCGGCGGCGTGGAACAGGCCGACGCGGGACGGCTGCAGCTCGCCGGCTCAGACTACGCGCCCGCTGCGCCGCGCGAAGCACTGCGAAGCGGCGTGGTGCTCGTGCACCAGGAGCTGGCGCTGTGTGCGGAGCTTTCGGTTGAGCAGAATCTCTGTCTGGGGCGTGAACCGCGGCGGGGCTTGCGACTGGATCTGGGTGCGCAGCGGGAACGCGCGCGCACGGCGCTGGCGCTGGTCGGAATGAGCGATCTGGATCCGGCGCGCTCGATCGGCACGCTCTCGATCGCGCAGCGCCAGTGGCTGGAGATCGCGCGCGCGCTCGTGCATCCCTCGCGCGTTCTGGTGCTCGACGAGCCGACCTCGAGCCTCGCGCGCGAAGATGTCACGCGGCTCTTCCGGCTGGTGCGCGCCGCCAGTCAGCAGGGCACGGCGGTCCTGTACGTCAGCCATGCGCTCGAAGAGGTGCGCGAGCTGTGCACGCACTGGACCGTTCTGCGCGACGGGGAAAGCGTGGCGAGCGGCGAGGTCCGCGACACGCCGACCTCGCGCCTGATCGCGCACATGGCCGGACGCGAGCTCGGTGAGCTGTACCCGCGCCGGCCGCACACGCCCGCCGAAGAGCTGCTGCGCGTGTCTGTGGCGCCACCCGCGGATCCCCTGATCGTGCGCCGCGGCGAAGTGCTCGGCATCTACGGGCTGATCGGCGCCGGTCGCAGTGAACTGTTGCGCGGGATCTTCGGCCTCGATCCACAGACCGCCGAGCTGGAGGTCCTGCACGCGCGCGGTGCGCGCACGCCCGCCGAGCGCTGGGCCATGGGTGTCGGCATGGTGGTCGAAGATCGCGCGCGTGAAGGTCTCTTCCTCGAGCGCAGCCTCGCCGACAATCTCAGCCTGCCGGCGCTGCGCGGCCTGTTCAGCTCGCCCGCGGCGCGGCGTGCGACCAGCGAACCCTGGCGTGAGCGCCTTGCCATCAAGAGCGCCAGCGTCGAGGCACCGATGCGCACGCTTTCGGGCGGCAACCAGCAGAAAGTCGCGCTGGCGCGGCTCTTGGCCGCAAAATCGCAGTTGTTCCTGCTGGATGAGCCCACGCGCGGCGTCGATGTGCGCGCCAAGAGCGAGATCTACCGCTGGATCGACACGATCGCGAGCGAACAGCGCGGCGGCGTGCTGCTGGTCTCGAGCTACGCGCCCGAGCTGTTGGGCGTGTGCGACACGATCCGCGTGATGCAGGCCGGCGTGCTGGGACCCGCCCGCCCTGCCTCCGAGTGGACTCAAGAGCAACTGGTCGAAGCCGCCTTCGGCGCGGAGCGCGCGGCATGAAGGGCTTGCGAGCACTGCTGCCCCTGCTGGCTCCCTTCCTCGGACTGCTCGCGGTCTGGTGCTTCTTCGCGCTGGCAGCCGGCGGCGACTTCACCTCCTTCTCCAACCTGCGCCTGATGCTGCTGCAGACCGCCGTGGTCGGCACCGCCGCGATCGGCGCGACGCTGATCATCGCCGGCGGCGGCATCGACCTGTCGGTGGGATCGAGCGTGGCGCTGGGCACGGTGATCGGCGCGTTGGTGCTCACGCAGGGCGGCTCCCCCGCCGCCGCCGCGCTGGCGATGCCGCTGATGGGGCTCTATCTTGGCGCGTGGATCGGTTGTCTCGTCAGCGGACGCGTGCTGAGCGCGCTGGCGCTGGCAGTCGCGTTGCTCACCGCCTGCTGGGGTCTGCGCACGCAGGCCGGTGCGCTGCCGATCGCGATTGCGCTCTTTGGCGGCGCAGCAGCAGCGGTCTTCGCGGCGCGCTTCCCCTGGCGACTGCCGCTCTCGCCGTTCATCGTCACGCTGGGCACGTGGGGTGCGCTGCGCGGTCTTGCCAAGGGACTGGGAGACAACCAACCCGTGTATCCCGCCAGCACCGGCTGGATCGCCGAGCTGATGCAGGGCGGCAGCTGGCTCGCGCCCGGAGTCTGGCTGTGGCTGGGTCTGGCCGTGCTGGCTGCGCTGTATCTCAGCCACACCGTGCCCGGCCGACATCTGTTTGCCGTCGGCTCCAATGAACGCACCGCGCGCCTGTGCGGTGTCGATGTCGAGCGCACGCAGCTGCTCACCTACAGCCTTGGCATCGCCTGCGCGGGCGTGGCGGCCTTGCTGCAGCTTTCCTATCTGTCGATGGGCGATCCCACCACGGCCCAGGGACTGGAGCTGCGTGCTATCGCAGCCGCGGTGATCGGCGGTGCCAGCCTGGCCGGCGGCAGCGGCTCGATTCCCGGAACGATCGCCGGAGCACTGCTGATGACCGTCGTCGACAACGGCTGCACCAAGCTCGGCATGGACAACTGGGTGCAGGAAGTCGTCACGGGCGCGATCATCGTGACCGCCGTCGCACTCGACCGCTGGCGCGGCCGCAGGACTACTTGAGCGCGGCTTCGATCGCCGTGCGCAGCTCGGCCGACTCGGGCGCGACGCCGCTGGGATAGAAGGCGATCGCCTGTCCGTCCTTGCCGATCAGGTACTTCGAGAAGTTCCAGCCCGGCAGCTTGCCCGTCGCGCCGCCGAGCCACGCGAACAGCGGCGACTGATTGGCGCCCGCCTTGGTCTCGAGCTTGCCGAACATCGGGAAGGTCACGCCGAACTTGCTGCTGCAGAAGGAGCGGATCTGTTCCGCGGAGCCCGGCTCCTGGCCGCCGAATTCATTGCTCGGGAAACCCAGCACCACAAAGCCGCGCGGCGCGAGCTCCTTGTGCAGCGCCTCGAGTCCTGCGTACTGCTTGGTGTAGCCGCACTCGCTGGCCACATTGACCACCAGCACCACCTTGCCCTTGTAGTCGGCGAGGTTGACGGGTTGGCCTTCGAGAGAGCTGACCTGGAAGGAATGGAAGTTCTGGGTTTGGGCCATTTCGGTCTTGGGGGCGTCTTCGCCCGAGAACATCGAGCAGGAGGCCAGAGAGAGACACAGCAGTGCGGGGAGGAGCTTCATTGCTTTTCGTTGTTCGACGAGGCGACCCCGATGGATGCTCACTGCTTCACGAAGCGGTACGCGCCGGCGGTCGAGCCCCAGACCTGGCGGCCATCGGCCGCATAGCCGCGGTCCCAGCTGGTGAGAAGCATGGCCTCGACGCGCGCTTCGCTGGTGGCATGGGAGGCGCCGGCGAGCTCGCTTGCGCAGTTGCGGCCTTCGGTCGAGCCCTGCCAGGCGCCATCGGGCTGGCGATGAAGCAACAGCGAGCAGCCTTCGCGCGCCACCAGCTGCGCCGGATCAAGCGCATCGAAGCGCTGCGGATCGCGCCACGCACCCGCGAAGCCCAAGGGATCGCCGGGCAGCGTGTAGACATCGCTCCAGACGCCGCCGCCTTCGGCGAGACGCAGCCGGTACACGCGCTGACGGTAAGGCCGGTCGGCTTTCGCGGCCGCGGCCTGCTCGACGTACAGCCAAGGGCCATCGCTGCGACCCTCCCAGATCGGCTGCATGTGCAGCACGATGTGGAGGAAGGCCTTGGGGTCGGAGAGGTGCTGTGCCTCGCTGGAAAAAGAGCCGCTCATCCACGAGCGCAGTTCCAGCAGGTCGGCGTCCTGCGAGCGGGAGGCGGCGACGCAGCCGCTGACGGGCAGTGCCAGCACAAGGGCGAGGAGGAGACGCATGGCAGCAGCGTAGCGTTAGACTGGCGTGCGCATGAAGACTCTGCTTGCGGCGTTGTTCCTCACCTCGGCGCTGGCCCACGCACAGCAATCGATCGAGATCGCGCTGGCACCCGGCCTGCGGCCCGCGCAGCCCGGCGGGCGCGTGCTGGTGGTCCTCGCGGCCGCGGACTCCAAGAACCCGCTGCGCGCGATCGGCGACACGGGCATGGATGCCGCGCCGCTGTTCGGCACGGATGCGCCGGACTGGAAGGCAGGCGCCCCTTCGGACATCACGGCGCGCATCGACGCGCGCAGCGCCGCCTTTCCGCTGTCTTCCTTCGCGCAGGTGCAGCCTGGCGAATACAACGTGCAGGCCCTGCTGCGCTGCCATCCCGATCTCCTCGTCGACGACGCGCCGGGCAATCTCTACAGCGCACCGCAGCGCGTGCGCATCGATCCCTCGCAGCCCGGCACGCTGCGTCTGGAGCTGAGCAAGAGCTTCGACGGGCCGGAGCTGCCCGCCGACACCGCCGAGGTGCGCTTCGTGCGACTGCGCTCCGAGAAGCTCTCGCGCTTCCACGGTCGCGAGATGTTCCTGCGCGCAGCCGTGCTGCTGCCGGCCGGTTTCGACGAGCAACCGGAGCGCCGCTATCCGCTGATGGTCGAGATCGGCGGCTACGGACAGCGCTGCGCATCGTTGGCGCGCATGTACGCCAAGGGCTCGCGCATGCTCAGCAACTGGAATGCGGAGTCGATGCCGCGCTTCCTGCTGGTGATGCCCGACGGCGCCGGGCCGCTCGGTGATCCTTATCAGGTCGACTCGGAGAATCACGGTCCTTACGGCGCCGCGCTGACCGAGGAACTGATCCCCCACATCGAGAGCCGCTTCCGCGGCCTCGGCGAAGCGCGCGCGCGCTTCACCACCGGTCACTCCACCGGCGGCTGGGTCTCGCTGGCGCTGCAGGTGCACTACCCGGAGTTCTTCAACGGCTGCTGGTCCTTTGCTCCCGATGGGGTCGATTTCCGCCACTTCCAGCTGATCGATGTCTACAAGGACAAGAACGCCTACGTGAACCGCCATGGCTTCGAGCGCGCCTCCAAGCGCACCATCGACGGCGACATCGAGTTCAGCGTGCGCCACGAATGCCAGCTGGAGAATGTGCTCGGGATGGGCGACTCCTGGACGCACTCCGGCGGCCAATGGGGCGCCTGGAACGCAACCTACGGCCCGCGCGGCAAGGACGGCGCCCCGAGCAGCCTTTGGGATCCGCGCACGGGCGAGCTCGAGGATGGCCTGCGCCACGCGTGGAAGCGCCACGACCTGCGCCTCAAGCTGGAGGAGAACTGGAAGACGCTCGCACCCAAGCTCAGCGGCAAGCTGCATGTCTTCGTCGGCGACGCCGACGACTATTTCCTCAACAATGCCGTGGTGCGGCTCGAGAACTTCCTCAAGCGGGCGGAGCCCGCCCATGGCGGCGAGATCCGCTTCGGCTGGCGGGCGGGGCACGGCTACCACCCGCTGAGCGTCGAGGAAGTGCTTAAGGCTGCGCTGGCGAGGATGGAGTCCGCGTCGCGCTAGAAAAGCAAGAGGCGCGCAGCTGCGCGCCTCTGCGTTACTGCATCTCAGCGCAGACTCAGTTGTCGCTCGGCGTGTCCTTCTCGTCGACGCGCTTGATGACCGCACCCAGACCCGCCAGGCGCTCTTCGATCTTCTCGTAGCCGCGATCGATGTGGTATACGCGGTGCACTTCCGTCGTGCCGTCGGCGACCAGTCCCGCCAGCACCAGCGCCGCGCTGGCGCGCAGATCGCTCGCCATGACGGGCGCGCCGGAAAGCCGGTCGGTGCCCTGCACGATCGCGGTGTTGCCCTGACGGCGGATCTTGGCGCCCAGGCGCGACAGCTCCGCGATGTGCATGTAGCGATCCGGGTAGATCTGCTCGTCGATCAGGCTGATGCCGTCGGAGAGCGTCATCAGGGCCATCCACAGCGCCTGCAGGTCGGTCGGGAAGCCCGGGTGCGGGTGCGTGGTGACGTCCGTGGCGCGCGGACGGCGCGCGGGATCGCGCGGATGGTAGGGCTGCGTCTCGATGCAGTCAGCGCCCACGTCAAAGGGCACGCGCGCTTCCCACATGCGGTCGATCAGCGCCGAGAGATGCTCCGGCTTGCAGCCTTCGACGCGCACCCGGCCGCCGGACATCGCGCCGGCAAGCACGTAGGTGCCGGCCTCGATGCGATCGGGGATCACGGACCAGTCCGCGCTGCCGAGCTGGCTGACGCCCTCGATCTCGATGCGCGGGGAACCAAGCCCCTTGATCTTCGCCCCCATCGCAAGCAGGCAGTTGCCCAGATCCTCGACCTCAGGCTCGCAGGCGGCGCCGTGGATCACGGTTTTGCCCTTGGCGAGCGTCGCCGCCATCATCACGTTCGCCGTTCCGAGCACCGTGGGGCCCATCGAACCTGCGAGGTACATCTCGGCGCCGCGCAGGCCGCCGCGCGGCGCTTCGGCGATCACGTAGCCGTGCTCGATCTTGACGCGCGCCCCGAGCGCCTGCATGCCCTTGAGGTGCAGGTCGATCGGACGCACGCCGAACACGCAGCCGCCCGGAAGCGAGATCTGTGCCTTGCCGGTGCGCGCGAGCAGCGGACCGAGCACGGTCACCGAGCCGCGCATCTTGCGCACGTTTTCCCACGGCGCGCAGGCCTCGAGCTCCTTCGCCGGCTGGATCGTCACCGATCCGTCGGCGTTGCGCTCCGTGCCGCACTCCAGATCGCGCAGCACCGCCATCATGGTGTTGACATCCGAAAGCTGCGGCGCGTTGGTGATCCGCAGGCTGCCGCTGGACAGCAGACCGGAACACATGATCGGCAGCACCGCGTTCTTCGCGCCCGCCACCTTGACCGTTCCATCCAATGGATGGCCACCCTCAATCACGAACTTGTCCAAGACAGATCCCTACCCCTCTGCGAATGGAAATGGCGTACCTAGTGTGCGTGGCTCCCCGGGAGCATCGGCCCCAGTGCCCGGCCGCCCAGCACATGCAGGTGCACATGGTCGACTTCCTGACCGCCATGCTCGCGCGTGTTGGCGATCAGACGCCAACCGCGCTCCAGCCCCTCGGCGCGCGCCACGCGGGCGCTGGTCTGGAGCAGGCGCCCGGCGAGCGCCTCGTTCTCCAGGTCCCAAAGGGAAGCGATGTGCTCCTTGGGGATCACGAGCAGGTGGGTCGGGGCCTGGGGGCGAATGTCGCGGATCACCACCACCAGCTCGTCCTCATGGACCTTGGTGGCGGGGACCTCCCCCTTCCCGATGCGGCAGAAGATGCAACTCATGTTGTCGCGCAGTGCTGAGCCTGCAAGCGCGAAGGTGCTCCCGGAGCAAGCCTGCGCTCCAGAGGGCGCTTACGGAATCCTCCCAAGTGCTTGACTGCAAGCTGCTTGCGAATGCTCGAAGAATCGCGTTCCGGACCGTTCGCGTACACCTGTTGAACTTGACGCACGGAGCACTCAGGCCCTATAGTCCTCCCCCTTGGAGCGCGGCCGTACCCTCCGCGAGGGGCCCCCATTCCGGGAGCACCCCCCGGCGCGCGCTCCGAACATCACCGATGAGCAACGATTCTTCCGCCGCGGGCGTCGCCGAAGCCGCTTTTGACATCAAGACCAGCCCGATCACCAGCTACGCCGCGCTGTGCACCGCACGCGCCGGGCTGTTCGAGAGCCAACAGGCGCTGAATAGCTTCAAGAACCGCGTCGCGGAGCTGGGCAGCAGCGGTGAGGAAGGCCGGCGCAAGGGTCTGGGCCTGTGGATGGCCGGCGACAACGCAGCGGCGGCGCAGCAGCTCGCCGGGGCCGAGAGCGACCACGTGGCCGCGTTCACGCGCGCCAAGGCGCTGATGAGCATCGGCAAGGCGAAGGAAGCCTTCGCGATCTTCGAGCGCCTCTCGAAGGCCTTCCCCGACGAGGCGCGCCCGCGCGGTGGCATGCTCGAAGCGCAGCTGGAGGCCGACCTCGCCGCAGGCGATGAGGAAGCCGCGCACGCCAACCTCGAGAAGGCCCTGCGCGCCGCGCCGGCATCCTTTGCGACCAGCGCGGACGGCTACTACCTGCATGGCCGCATGTACGAGCTCGGCCACCAGCACGAAGCCGCCGTGGTGGCCTACGACCAGGCTCGCGAAGCCGATCCGACGCATCGCGCGGCTCTGTTCCGGTTCGCCTACACCAGCGAGCGCGTCGGCGACACCGAGAGCGCGCTCTCCGGCTACCAGCAGCTCGCTTCGATGCTGCCGATCGACCGCAACGTGCTGATCAACATGGGCATGTTGCTCGAGGACATGGGCCGCGACCGCGAGGCCTGCGCCTGCTACGACATCGCCAGCCGCGCGTTCCCGATGGACAACCGCCTGCGCCGCTTCCTCGACGATGCGCGCTCGGGCATCGACATGTATTACGACGAGGACATGGAGCGCAAGGAGGATCGCCTCAACCAGATCCTGCGCATTCCGATCACCGACTTCGAGCTGTCGGTGCGCGCTCGCAACTGCCTCAACAAGATGAACATCCTGACGCTGGGCGACCTCGTGCGTCACAGCGAGTCGGAGCTGCTCGCCTACAAGAACTTCGGCGAGACCAGCCTGCAGGAGATCAAGGAGATCCTCGTCTCCAAGGGCCTGCGTCTGGGCATGGGCCGCGAGGAGGCTGTCGCCAGCATCGAAGCGGCGCGCCGCCGCACGGTGACGACCGACCCCAACGACGTGATGAACCGCCCCGTCGCGGAGCTGGAGCTCTCGATCCGCTGCCGCCGCGTGGTGGAAGCGATGGGCTGCCTCACGGCGGGCGACATCACCCAGCACTCCGAGGACGAGTTCCTCGGCATGCCCAACTTCGGATCGACCTCGCTGCAGGAGCTCAAGGCCAAGCTGTCGGAGCTGGGCCTCAAGCTCGACCCCAAGAAGGCCTGAGGCGGGCGCGGGTCTCCCGTGTACGACTTCATCGAGGGCGAACTCGCCTCGAAGAGCCCCACGCGGCTGGTGGTTTCCGCCAGCGGCGTGGGCTACGAGCTCTCGGTGCCGCTGGGCTCGCAGTTCCCTGCCGCAGGCCGCGTGCGCGTCTGGACGCATCTGGTGGTTCGCGAGGATGCGCACACGCTGTGCGGCTTCTCCGACCAGCGCACCCGCGATCTGTTCCGTCAATTGCTCTCGGTCAGCGGGGTGGGCCCCGTGATGGGCCTGACGATTCTGTCCGGGATGAGCTACGAACCGCTGGTCGCCGCCATCACGGGCAAGGACGCGGCCGCACTGACACGCATCAAGGGCGTCGGCAAGCGCACCGCTGAGCAGATCCTGCTGGATCTTTCGGACAAGCTCGCGCGCGGCGCCGGCGCGGCCCCGGCGCCTTCGACAGTGTCCGGCAACTCGAGCGCACTGCTCGACGAGGCCATCGCGGCGCTGATCTCGATCGGCTACTCCGAGAAGGAGGCACGCCGTTCGGCCGAGAAGGCGATCACGAAGGCCGCGCGGCCGGAGCTGGACTTGGTGCTGCGGGCCGCTCTGTCCGGCTGAAGCGCAAGGTGCCTCGCACATGGTGAGCGTGCTGGTCTGTGACGATCTGGATGCGCGGGCCCTCGGCATTCTGGAGCAGGCAGGCTTCACGGTGGAGTCGGCGCTGGGCTGGAGCGAGGCGCAGCGCATCGAGCGCGTGCGGGCCGGCGTGGATGCGCTGCTGGTGCGCTCCGCCACCAAGGTGACGCGTGCGCTGATCGAGAATTCGCGCGGATTGAGGCTGATCGGCCGGGCCGGAGTGGGCGTCGACAACGTCGATGTCGTGGCCGCCAGCGAGCACGGCGTGCTGGTGATCAACGCGCCGGAGAGCAACACGATCGCAACGGCCGAGTTGACCATCGCCCAACTGTTCGCCTGCGCGCGCAAGCTGCCGCAGGCCTACGCCACCACGCGCGCGGGTTCCTGGGACAAGAAGGCGCTGATGGGCACGCAGATCAGCGGGGCCACGCTGGGCGTGATCGGGCTTGGCCGCATCGGACGCGCGGTCGCACAGCGTGCGCGCGGGCTGTCCATGCGCGTGCTGGGCTACGACCCCCTGCCCCCGCGCGAGCTGGACGGCGTCGAGCTGTGTTCGCTGGAGACGCTGCTCGCGCAGAGCGACTTCGTGACCCTGCACGTGCCCCTCTGCGAATCGACCCGCCACCTGCTCTCGCGCGAACGCCTGCTGACGATGAAGCACGGCGCGCGGCTGATCAACTGCGCCCGCGGAGGGCTGGTGGATGAGCGTGCGCTGCTGGAATGTCTGGACTCCGGCCACCTCGCGGCTGCGGCGCTGGACGTGCTCGAACAGGAACCGCCGCAGCAGGGTCATCCGCTGCTGGCGCGCAGCGACATCGCCCTCACACCGCACATCGGCGCCTCCACCCGCGAAGCGCAGGCCGCCGTCGCGCTGGAGATCGCGCGCGGCGTCGAGGCTTTCTTTCTCGAGCGTCGCGCGCAGGGCGCGGTCAACCTCGCCGAGTGGGAGCGCGCGGGCGGATGGACGCGCAGCTGAACCGTGACGGGCTGAATGACAGCCCGCCGCCGTATCGCACGGTGGTCTTTGACTGCGACTCGACGCTCTGCGCGCTGGAAGGCATCGATGAGCTCGCCGGCGGGCACGCGCAGGCGATCGCGGCGCTGACCGCGCGCGCGATGAGCGGCGAGCTGCCGCTCGAGGCCGTCTACCGTCTGCGGCTGGAGCAGATCCGGCCCTCGCGCGCCGCGGTGGAAGCGCTCGGCGAGGCCTATGTGCGCGCGCTTGTGCCCGGAGCGCGCGAGCTGGTCGCCGCGCTGCGCTTTCTCGGCAAGCGCGTGCGCATCCTATCCGGAGGACTGGCGCCCGCGGTCGAACGCGTGGGCGTCGAGCTGGGACTGCCCGCGGAGCACGTCACGGCCGTGGCGATCCGCTTTGACGAAGCGGGCCGCTACGCGGGCTTCGACGAGTCCTCTCCGCTGGCGCGCTCGGGCGGCAAGTGCATCCCCGTGCGCGCCTGGCTGGACGCGGGCGAGGATCCGCTGTGCCTGGTTGGCGACGGCATCACCGACCTCGAAGTGGCTCAGGCCCTGCCGCTCGCGCGCTTCATCGGCTACGGCGGCGTCGCGGCGCGCGAAGCCGTGCTCTCCCGCGCCCGCGTTGCGGTGCGCGAGCCCGATCTGCGCGCTCTGGCGCCGTGGCTGCTTTCCGCGCGCGATCGGCGTATCCTCTCCCGCTCGAAGACCCACCGCGATTGGACCGCCAGCCTGCCGCCGAGCCCATCATGAGCCAACCCGTACTCTGGATATCCGGACCGACACAAGTGCGCGCGGAGATCCTGCAGGAGTGCGCGCGGCCGATGATCGGCCACCGCGGAGCGCAGATGAGCGCGCTGCACGAGCGCATCGATCCGCACCTGCGGCTGTGCTTCGGGCTGGCGGAAGCCTCCCCCTCCAGGATCGCCGTGCACACCGCCAGCGCCTCGGGCCTGATGGAGAGTGCGCTGGCGGGAGCCGGCCCGCGCGTGCTCGCGCTGGTCAACGGTGCCTTCAGCCAGCGCTTCGCGGAGATCGCCGCCTGCCTGGGCCGCGAGGTCACGGTGCTGTGCGCGGAGAACGGCCGCTGCGTCGAGCCTGCGGAAGTGGCGCGCACGCTGGACCAGCGCGGTCCCTTCGACGCGGTGACGCTGGTCGTCAACGAGACTTCCACCGGTGTGCGCACGCCGCTGGCGCCGCTGACGAAGATCTTCGGTGCGCATCCCAAGCTGATGGTGCTCGCCGATGTCGTGACGCTGCTCGGCGGCGCTCCGGTCGACTTCGACGCCAGTGGTCTCGACTTCGCCTTTGCGGGTTCGCAGAAGGCACTGGCGCTGCCTCCGGGCATCAGCGTGGCCTGCGCCTCCGCCCGCTATCTCGAGCAGGCGCGCGCACAGCGCATGCGCGGCTGGTACCTCGATCCGGTTCGGATCTTCGAGGGCCATGAAAAGCGCGCGACGCCGGCCACGCCGTGCATTCCGCTGTACTACGCGCTGGCGAGACAGCTGGAGGACATCAGCTCCGGCGTCACGCTGCACCACAAGGACCGCCGCAAGACCGGCCTCGAAGCCTGGCGCGCACGCTACGAGGAACACGCGCGCATGCAGCAGATCACCGAGGCCTGGGCGCAGTCCAACAGCCTCGATCTGTTTCCGCTTCCGGAACTGTGCTCCCCCACCGTCTCGTGCATCCGCGCCGAGACGCTCGACATTCCCTCCTTCCTCGCCGCGATGCTGGCGCGCGGCCATCAGCTGGGCGAAGGCTACGGCGAGCTCAAGCGCAGCACATTCCGCATCGGGCACATGGGCGACCACACCGAGGTCACGCTCGCCCAGATGCTCTCGATCGCGGACGATGTGATCCGCGAATTGTCCTAGCCGCGCACGCCTGAGCCCGGTGCACCGCGCGGCAGCGCCGCGCCGGGCCCCGAGAGCGGCGTGCCCGCACCCGCTGCGCTGGCATGTCCGCCGGCATGTCCGCCTGCCGGTTGCGCGGCATCTTCCAGCGGAGCCTGCAACGCAATGCCCGCGGCCTGGCACTTGCGCACGAAGTCATCCTTGGCGACAGCCTTGAGCCAGGCCTCGGCCGGATCCACCAGCCGCTTCTGGCACAGTTCGAGCAGCGCATCGTTGAGCAGACGGCAGCCGAGCTTGCCGTTCATCTGCATCAGGGAGGGAATCTGGTGCGTCTTGCCCTCGCGGATGTTGGCGGCGATGGCGTGGTTGACGATCAGCGTTTCCAGCGCGGCCACACGGCCGCCGCCCTGCTTCTTGAGCAGGGTCTGGGCCACGACGCCCTTGAGCGAGGCCGCCAGCATCGTGCGGATCTGCGCCTGGCGCTCCGCCGGGAACTGGTCGATGATGCGGTCCACCGTAGAGGCTGCCGTCGTCGTGTGCAGCGTGCCGAACACCAGGTGCCCCGTCTCGGCCGTCTCGATGGCGATCTGGATGGTCTCCAGGTCGCGCATTTCGCCGACCAGCACGATGTCGGGGTCCTCGCGCAGCGCGGCCCGCAGCGCGCGCTTGAAGCTCTCTGTGTGGCGGTGCACTTCGCGCTGGTTGACGAGGCACTGCTTGGTCTCGTGGACGAACTCGATC
>SXGR01216503.1_pt1 | contig 36284 bp, 34 predicted proteins | sample 3174711 | NCBI WGS metagenome assembly SXGR01 (sample SAMN11356860, study PRJNA531348) | freshwater metagenome | isolation source: freshwater sample F1-60 | place: China: Fuxian Lake, Yuxi | collected 2017-12-25 | reverse complement strand
TTTCTAATTCGGATTTACCATCCTGCGTGTGAAATGGCAAATGAGAATTAATTGTAAGTATGTATAAAAAAAGCCTTGTTTTCTGCACTTAACTGCTTAAAACCATAGTCGAAAACCGCTTCGTCATTTACAGATATATAGTGGTTATTGTAATTAATCGCTGATTGATTCTTGAAAAATGAAAAATCCTTGATTTGGTTAAATCCAGCACTTTTACGAAAATGGTAACCATTGCTATAAAATCCACTGAATGACTGTAATGCTAGTGTATTGTAGCCAGCAATTCTCTTGTTCTGTGCAAGCCCCATAATATCAGAAAAGCCATGTTGAATTACCGAATAGTATGCCTCTCCAGATTTAATATATAATTCTCGTACTTCTGCTTGAAAAGTACCTACAAAAAATAAAGAGGAATCTAAATTAACTCTATAGCCACTATTATTTAGGAGAATAATAGGCTGTATTTGCTCCATTCTTTTTTCTACATCATTATCTAGTCCCCAACTCTCGAGAATGATTAACACTTGTTTTTCGGAGCTGTCTTTTAATAAATATCGATAACTTACCGATTCGCCCTTATTAAATTTCGAATGGTATACCATCTGAAAAGATATTTGTAACGAAAGATGTGGAGAATACTGCAGACGAGGCAGTGGCTGTAAAAGAATTAATTAGCCCAAGTAAAAGAAATACTTGTGACATCAGCTTATCATATGTATAGAGCAAAGAAGCTCTTTGAGAATCAAGGATTAATTGTAATTCCTTATAAGGTAGATTATAAAGTTGCAGGAAATTCAGAAGTAACCATAATGGATTTGCTGCCGAGTGCTATAAATTTAGAATTAACAGAAACTGGTATTAGAGAAATAATTGGTAGGCTATTCTATTTAGTAAAGGGTTAATGACTTACCCCTTTACTAAACAAAACGTTTGTAAAAGTCTTAACGAGTATTTCCAAGTCAAACAAAAAAGATTTTTTATTAAGATATTCTTGTTCAAGTTGGACCTTATGTTCAATTGATATTTCGTCCCTTCCATTAATTTGTGCCCAACCAGTTATACCTGGTTTTAATTTAGAAACACCAGTAGCCACTCTATATGCCATTAAATCATCTTGATTATATAATGCGGGCCTTGGCCCTACAAAAACCATATCGCCTTTTATTATATTTATAAGATTGGGAAGTTCATCTAAACTTGTTTTTCTTATGAACTTGCCTATTTTAAGTAAATATTGATCAGGGTTAGTTAATAGATGAGTAGCAACATTAGGAGTGTTTTTCTTCATACTACGAAACTTATAAATTTTGAAGAAAGTATAATTAATCCCAACTCTTTTTTGAGTAAATAAAATGGGAAAGCCGTCTTCAATAAATATAGCTAATGTTACAGCAACAAAGACTGGAATTAAAATTATAAAAATTATTAGGGCAAATAAACGATTAAACATTGGATGAAAATGATTGAAAGGTTTTAAGTAATCCTAATTTTGATGAAATAGGCAAGGGTTTCTCAATTGCTGCCTTAATCTTAGCATTGCTAACCACATAGCTCTCAGTAAGTTTCTGCAATCTTTCTGAGTTAAGTGGTAGTTTTAAGAAATCTCCAAATCGCGCAAAGGTAGTTATGATTGGTTTGCTAAGTTTTAGAATTCGTGATTCTTTTCCTTTAGTTTCAGCGATTAACTTAATTATAGCATTGGTAGATAAAGGGACATCATCAGCTACATTATAAACACCTGATGGTATATTTTCATTCTCAATAAGTTCTTTTATAATAAAACAAAGATTTTCAATTGAGAGATAAGAACGAGCATTTTCGTAACTTCCTAAAGGCCATGGAAATCCTTTTGAAACTAAATTATATAGTAGATTTAGATTGCCCTTATTACCGGGGCCGTGAATCATACATGGGCGTAATATATATACTCTTTTACCTTCAGGAATTTGTTGACAAAAAATGTATTCTTCAGCTAACAATTTACTCTTCCCATAATGTGTCAAAGGATTAGGAATTACTTCTTCTAGAAGTATATTTTCAACCTGATCTGCTACCGCTTTTACTGAACTTAGGGTAATGAATACTTTTGCATCAGATTTTAGAAAAGCATTGAAAACCGTCTTAGTTAATTCAGTATTAACGACGTAATACTCTTGTACATTAGAAGTTTTTTTCAAATCGTGTGCCTTGCCTGCTAAATGAATCACAAAATATTCTTGGATATTAATTACAGAACCCCTCTTATACTTATTAATTGGAAGTAGTTTCCCAAAATATGAAACAATATTTTTTCCAACAAAACCTGATGAACCTGTTAAAAATATACTCATATATAGCTTAAAATAGAAGTGGCCATTTTTTCATTAATTTTACTTCTTTTAAATTTTTGTATAAAATCACTCCTATTAATAATTAAATTTTCTTCAGAATTTAAAAGGTAATTAACTAAGGCATTATAGTCACATGGATTAAAAACAAAACTATTATTAATTTCATCATTTATAAAATGTGCAGAAAAACCAGATACACCTGCTAAAATTGGCTTCTTAAAGGTTGCTAATTCAAAAATCTTTGATGGCAATACCTTTCTAAAAGCGGGATAGTCATTCAAATGTAAAAAAAGGTAATCTGCAGTACTATATACTTTTTGTAACTCTTTTCTACTTACAGGATTTTTAAGTATTACATTATTGATGCCTGTTTTTTCAATTTCTGTTTGCAACAAACGTTTTGTACCTCCATCTCCAATAATTAAAAATTCAAATTTATTGCCTAGTAACTTTGCAGTTTGTGGTACTATTTTATGTAAACCTTGACCTTCGCCAAGATTTCCCGCATAAACAATTACTTTTTTACCACTTCCTGAATTATTTTTTAAAGCAATATTATTCTCAATAAGAAATTCATCATCAATTCCATTTGAATAAAATGAAAATGTTGATTTTTTAAATTTTTGAAAATATTCATTAAAGCCACCTGAAATTAAATTAATATGATTGGCATAATTAAACGTTCTGCTTTCTATAAATTTGAGTACTGGCAAGACTATGGCCTTTAAAATTTGAGATTTAAAAACATCATTCATTGTATCAACGAATATGTCTCTTATATCTAAATACAATGGTATTTTTGTTTTTTTTGCAATTCTATAACCTAAAAAAGCCGTAAATAATCTACTAGAAGATGCAAAAACAAGGTCTGCTTTCTTTCCTTTATTCAATCTTGAAACTTCCTTATAATATTTCAAAAAAGAAAATACTTGATCAAGCATTCCACTTTTGTGAGGTGGTAAAGTAATTCGGTGAATTCTAAGATTATTAAATTCCTCAAATTCTGGTGCATCTGCATCGAATGTGCTATATCGATTTGGAAGTGTAGTGTATACTTCAATCAGTACTTCTTTAGCTTGTTTAGCTAATTCTAAGGCTAAAGGTGAATTACGAAAAGAACCTGCGCATAAATCGGGTTTAAAATAAAAAGTTAGGTATACAATTCTCTTCATTTATATAATTTCAAATTTTATCTCCATTTTACTTGGGCTAATTCCAGACACTTGAATACATTTATTAGCCTTATTTACCCCAAATTGATCATGATAGAATGTGTCAATTAATTTTAATTCTAGTTTGCAATCATATTTAAAATCAATTAAATCAATATGATTTTTTGAAAAAATCATACCTGTTGCGTTTTTACGAACTTCTATTTCTGGATGCAAATAGAATCTAGAAACTACTGTATTACCATTACCACTTATTTCATCTTCAATATTCCAGGTATTGTTTGATAATTTAAATTTTCTCGTATGAATAGCTTTATTTTTTGACCTTAAATACCCATTATGACTTGCTTGAAAACTAATTTCGTTATCTGATTCTATATTTGAATTAACTTGTATATTAAATGGAACTGCTCTTCTAGCAACTCTAAAACCGGACCACACTTCTGATGAGTTCTCCATGTCAATTTGAATTGTTGAATGTGCACCAGTGCCTCGTTGTAAAAGACGATCAACGGAACTACCGTACAAGCTTGTTCCAGAATTCACTACAATTCGTTCACCATTTACAGCTAATTCAAAGGATAATGTGTCTGCATGTGCATGTCCTGGCAAATAATCAGGTCCAATTTTCCCAAAATCAGCAATCAAATGCGATTTTTCATCTTTATAAACCACAAAACCACTTTCTTGATGAAAATGTAACTTATTATTACATAAACTTTTTTCAGCTATTCCTAGTTTAATAGCATAGTCTTTGAGGTCTAAGTATTTAGGTGCAATTCCATTTGCACAATCATTAAAATGAGACAATTCGCCATTATTGTAAATCATGGTTTCTAACCAAGCCATGCCTTTATAATACTTTCTCAGTATTTCGTTAGAAGGAAAATTGTTTGGAACTTTATTTGAAATACTCATTAAATCTAGCAAATCTTCCATAGCCAATGAATGATACATAGGACTAAGTTCAAAATGGGCCCCATCACTAAGAAATTGCTCTTTAAGCTCTTTATTTAATATTGAGATTGATTCTCGAAAATATTTTGAATTGGAATCAAGCCTAAAAAAAGCACTTGCAAATAGAAGTGCTTTAGCATTGATAAAAAGATGATTCCCCAATAAATGATACTCAGGCCTATTTTGAAGCCATCTAATCTGATTCCATAAACTTAACTTTGCCTTTTCTGAAAGACCATCACAAAACCAATGCCATTTAATCCAGTTAATAATTCTCAATGATGTTGGGTATGGCTCCCAACCAGTTCCTTTTCCAAAAGGATTATCATCTATCCATTTTTCTATTAATTTGAGATAATGATCAATTTGATTAACAGAATTCTTATTTTGTAATAAATAATCAAAGTAATGCAAATTATAACGCCATAATTTAGAAATAGACTTGTCATCCCACCCTACAACTTTTAAGCTATAAGTCTCATTTAAAAATTTGAATTGATCATAATCAGTAGTAATAATATTACGAGGAATAAAATTATTAGTTAATTGCTCATTAATAATGGAAGGAAACTCATTAACTTCTGAAATAAATCTTGGAGTTAAGTTTAAAAGTCTCCAAAATATTTGTTTTGCCTTCAGATATTTAACTGTATTATACAGTCTTGCTATTCTTTTAAGCAATTGTATCAATTTTAGTTAAAATTGATACAATACGCTCAGCAGTTTTTCCATCCCACATCTCAAGAATAGTACCATTTTTCCAATTTCCAGCAAACAATTTGTCCATAGCAGGTTTTATAGCTTTAGGGTCAGTCCCAATTAGCTCATTAGTTCCCATGCTTACTGTTTCAGGTCGTTCAGTATTATTTCTTAGAGTCATGCATGGAATACCCATTACAGTGGTTTCTTCTGTAATACCTCCAGAATCTGTAATGACTGCTTTAGCATTTTCCACTAAATAATTAAATTCTAAATATCCAAGTGGTTCAATTGTATGTAATCGATTATGATTAATCCCAATAGATTGCAAAATTTTTGCCGTACGTGGATGCACTGGGAATACTAAGGGAAGGTTATTTGAATGTACTATTATTTCATCAATTAGTTCTTTTAACTTTCCTTCTTCATCAACATTTGCTGGCCTATGCAAAGTCATTACTAAATACCCGTCTTTGAATAGATTTAATTCATCCCAAATAGTAGGTTTTTTAAACCTTGGTCTATGTTTTAATAAAGTATCAATCATCGTATTACCAACCCAATGAATCTTATTTTTATTAATACCAGATTCTATCAAATTTTGACCAGCCTCAAGTGTAGTAGTAAAAAAATAATTAGTAATAGAATCCGTAACAAGTCTATTTATTTCTTCTGGCATAGTCCAGTCACCTGATCTAATTCCAGCCTCCACATGCGCTACAGGAACATGTAGTTTTTGTGCGACAATTGAGCAAGCCATTGTAGAGGTCACATCACCCACGACGAGACACAAATCAGATTTACGTTCAAGTAATAACTTTTCATAGCCAATCATAATAGCCGCAGTTTGCTCTGCCTGAGTTCCTCCACCTGCACCTAGATTTATATCAGGCTGCGGAATCCCCAATTGCTCGAAGAAGCTATCGCTCATATTTTTATCATAGTGTTGGCCAGTATGAATAAGTCGAAAATTTATATCTTTCCCATCCTTTTGAGCTTTTTTGATCGCATCTATGATAGGTGCGATTTTCATAAAATTGGGACGAGCACCCGCAATTAAATCTATTTTCAATTTATTGACTTTTAAATTTACAATTAAAGATTTACCCAAGAACCTGTTTTTAGGCTTTCAACTGCCGCAAAACTAGCTAAAGTTGTATTTACTAATTCACTCATTGGAATAATAGATTCTCCACCTTTCTTTACGGATTCAATCAGAAGGTTAAATTGATTTTGATGACCTTTGTCTTGTGCTGACGAAGCAGAATTAAAATTATTAAATCCAAATCCTTTTAATTTTCGCCAATTATCTAATACTAACGTTCGCTCTTGATGATAGACCTCAATTCTTTCTTTAGCATATGCTTTTGAACCATTAGCAAAATAATTAATTACGGCATTTGTACCATTTTCATATTTTAAAAGAATACTAGCATTATCAGTATTTTCTTCCGGCTGAGTTCCTAACGCATTCATACAAACTGACTTCACCTTTGATCCTGACAAATAGGTAATCAGATCAATAAAATGACAAGCTTCTCCTATAATTCTACCACCACCAACTTCCATATCGTGAATCCAAACTTTCGATGGAATAAATCCTGCATTCATTGTAGCTACAATATTCATTGGAGTATTTGCATTTCCTAAAGCCTTTCTCATTTCAACAGCTAAAGGAGCAAATCGTCTATTAAAGCCTACAGTTATTGTTTTACCCGATTGGTTATATACTTCAATTACTTGGTCTAATTCTTCTTTATTTAATGCTAACGGTTTTTCAATAAATACATTTTTACCATTCCTTAATGCCTCAATTGTAAGAGCAGCATGTGAATTATGTCTTGTAGTTATTAAAACCAAATCTACCTCTTCATCTTTAAAAATAATATCATTATCAGTGGTCGAATGCGATACATTATATTTTTTCGCTAAAACAGTCCCTGTTAAACCAGTAGAACTTGAAATAAATTTAAGTTTAGCTGAGCTTCTTTTTAAACAAGGCAAAATCATAGCAGATGTAAAATTACCTGCTCCAATAATTCCAACTACACCTTCCCCTTTTTGAAATTTATTGGTATTTATTTCAACGGAATGACCAGGAGCAATTGACTTCTCAGGATATACTAAAATGGAAGCAATTGATTTACTGCCAGTCATTTTAGCATAAATTTGTTGATAATCCTTTAATAATACTCTTTCCGTAATGAGAGGTTCAACCTGAATAGAATTAGATGAAACCGCCTGTAATATTGTTTCAAAATTTCTTTTCTCAGTCCATCGTACAAACGCTAATGGATAGTCAATGCCCTTTTGCTCATATTCATCATCATATCTACCTGGACCATAAGAACATGAAACTTGAAAAGTCAATTCCTTTTCATAAAAATCAGCCCTTGAAATATCTAGACCTACTACACCAACTAATATGATGCGGCCTCTTTTCCTTGACATTTTAGCCGATTGAGATATGATTTCATTAGTTTTATTTGAAGCCGTAATAATTACAGCATCAGCGCCAATTTTATTAGTAGCATTATTTACATAAGCAACTTGATCAACCCCATCTCCTGGATTCACTGCATCAATTCCTAATTGTTTTGCTAAGGCTACTTTAGCCGAGTCATAATCAAAGCCAATTACTTTACACCCATTAGCTTTGAGAAGCTGTGTTGTAATCAAGCCTATTAACCCTAATCCAACCACTACAAAAGTTTCTCCAAATGTTGGATTTGCTAATCTTATTCCTTGTAGGCCTATAGATCCTATTACAGTAAAAGATGCAGCTTCATCAGAAACATTTTCAGGAATTTTAACTACAAGATTTTTCGGTATACAAACATATTCCGCATGAGGCCCATTAGAGGCTACTCTATCGCCTATTTTGAAGTCGTCTACTCCTTTTCCAACTGCAATTACCTTACCAACATTACAATACCCTAAAGGCAGAGGTTGACCCAATTTATTAAAAACAGCATTCAGAGTAGGCTTCAATCCATCTGTTTTTACTTTATTCAAAACCTCTTTTACCTTATCAGGTTGCTGCCGTGCCTTTTGGAATAAATTAGATTTCCCAAATTCCACTAGCATGCGCTCTGTCCCCAAAGAAACAAGGCTTCTTGTTGTTTGAATTAACACATGGCCGGGTTTAATAAAAGGTGCAGGTACCTCTTCTAAAATAGTATTACCATTATTGATATCTTGAATTATTTGTTTCATTAAATAAATAATCTTGCTTTTTCATCCCGATTTGGATAATTAATTAAAACTGCCTTATACTTTCCTTTAAAAACGAATAAACTACCGACAGCAATTCCAATTATTTTAAATTTTTTTATTAATAATTTAATATCATCTACGCTTCCTGCTCCACCTAATGCAGTAAGAGGGAAGTTCGTTAGATCTCTAATCATTGAAATAAGTTCTAAATCAAAGCCTTTCATTTGACCGTCATTGTCAATAGAATTAATAACAATTTCCCCTACCCCAATATCATTAAGCTGATGAATAAAATCTTTTAATTTTAAATTAACTTTTTCTTTACCATTTTTTATAAAGATATCATAACCTCCACCTGAAAGAAAACCACGTTTTTTAACATCGATCACTACAACTACACTTTGAATACCAACTTCGATTCCAATGTCTTTTATTAAATTGGGACTATTGATAGCAGAACTACTTATTGCAATTTTTTCAGCACCTAACTCTATGATTTTTTTTGCTTGTTCAACAGTCGTAATACCTCCCCCATAACAAAATGGCATACGACATTCATTGGCTAAATTTTTTATCATTTCAAAATTTGGTCCCCTTCTTTCAACTGAAGCATCAATATCTAAAACAATTAACTCATCTACTTCTTTTTCATTAAATATTTTAACAGCATTTATTGGATCTCCAATATATTTTGGATCTTTAAAATTGACCGTTTTAACTAAGCCTTTTTTATGTACTAATAAACATGGGATAACTCTAGATCTTAGCATATTTATAAATTTGCAAAATTTGAGAGCAATTTAATTCCATTTGAATGGCTTTTTTCAGGATGGAATTGTACCCCTATAATGTGATTATCAAAAACAGCAGAGGAAAATTGAGAACCATAAAAAGATAGCCCGAGAACATTATTAGGTGATTTAGTCTCAAAATAGTAAGAATGAACAAAGTAAAAACCTAAATTTTCATCTACTTCATGAAATAATTGATGATTGATCAATGGTTTAACATTGTTCCATCCCATATGTGGAAGAAATGGCTTTTCTTTAATTTGTGAAATATCGAATTTTTTAACTTGACCTTTTATCCAACCCAAACCTTTAATCTTGCCTTCTTCACTACCATCACTTAATATTTGCATCCCAACACAAATTCCTAAAACTGGTTTATTATTTACTAATACTTCCTCATCTAAAGCCTCCCTTAAACCAGAGGCATTCAACTCTTTCATCGTTGAATCAAAAGCACCTACACCTGGTAAAATTAATTTATCTGCATTTTTAATTTCTGAAGGTTTAGATATAAATAAATAAGGAGTACTATTCCGATTGTAAATATTAGCAATTGCTTGTATATTACCAGACCCATAATTAATAATTCCGATCATCTTTTACCCCCTTTTTCTAAACCTATAAATTTTAAAAAGGAAGCACCCAAATTGTATATACTTTCTTGTGATTTGTAATCTTTATAAGTTTTTTTGGGAGCATTAAAATACCCCCATAATTCCTCCTTAGTAATTCCTAACTTATTTGATACATATTCAATATCTTCGTTGACTTGATCTTGTGAATATGCTGGTTCTTTCAATTTTTTTAAAGCGTCTTCCCTTGTCATTTGGTTAGTTAATATCAAACTTGAAAATTGAACCTTACGAGTGTCATATCCGAACCTTTGTGGGAGCCAAAAACCTTCATAAAATCTTGTAAATCGAGACTCAAAATGTTTTTGCGGATATTCTTGATATCCATATTTATCAATTAATGTATTCATGGCCTCTTCTTTATTATATGTAATATAATCAAGAGGACGCAAAAGTTTTATACCATTAAAATAAGGCAACCATATTTTATGCCATAAAATATTCGTCACAGGATAATTTTTCAAATCTCCCCTACCATGTTTCTTGAATATATCTTTTAACTGAATAGAATCAGATTGATAATACATCCACTCCAGAGGATTCCTAACACATTCTGTTGAATAATTTCCTCCAGTTAGTATGGTTTTGATTTTATACTTTGAAGCAAACTTGTACATAGTTGCAAAAAAAGCATGATCTTGAGGTACATCAATATGCGGGACACCCGATTTAAGAAATGCCAATTGCAATTCTTTCATTTCCTCCCAATTAATTACTTCTGTATACAGATCTAATCCTAAGCCATCAACTAAACGTTCAATATTATTTACAGCAATTTGAGAATTCCAACCGGCATCAACATGGAAAACTAAAGGTCGCAAACCAAATTGCGTTACCATTTTATATAACAAATATGAGCTATCTATTCCACCGCTCATGCCAATTAGGCAATCGAAATCTTTTCCCTTTGATTCTTTTTTTATGTTAGAAACTAATTTATCCAACTTTAATTTTGCTGATTCGTCAGTTTTCCAAAAAGGTTCAATATTATTTTTAAAAGTATTGCAATGATCACAAATACCGTTTTGATCAAAAATAATTTTTGAATCGGTACTATCCATTACACAATTTGAGCAAATTTCATATCCCTTCATTTATATTTATTTATTCATTACTAAATTTCTAGTGAATCGTAAATATTCCAATGTTTCATTAGCACACCTTTCCCATGAATATTCTTTTGAATACTGAATAGATAACTTTTTTCGTATCATATTTTTTGTTGGAGTGCTTAAAATTTCCAAAACTGCTTTAGAAATCGAATCCGGGTTTTCTGGATCAAAATAAACTCCTGCTTCCTTTAGAACTTCTGGCATTGGTCCACGATTTGAACATGCAATTAACAGCCCAGATGCCATTCCTTCAATCAAGGTATTTGGCATATTTTCGCAACTTGAAGCGAATATAAATATGTGAGATTTAGATAGATAATTAGGAATTTGCTCATGCTGTACAAATTCAATTTGATTCACAAATATTCTATCTGGATCTGAATTAGTTATTTCTTTTTCTAATCGAAGTTGTGCTGGTCCACTTCCGCCACCTACCAATAATAATTTTAAATTAAATCCATTATTTCTCAATATTTTAATAGCTTTTACAACATTCCATTGATGCTTATACGGTGCTGTATTAGAAACATATATACAATTTATCTCCTCGCTGTAATTAAAACTAATTTTATTTTTGTTAAAATCATTATTAACTCTAAAAAAATTACTTACACCATGTGGTATTATTCTTACATTTTTTAAATTACCTGTATATTTTTGTATAACATCTGATGCATATTTTGTTAAAAAAATTGCACCATCTGCTTTTTTTAGTGAGTAGATTTGAATATACTTTAAAATAAAGAGGCGCAATTTTGACATCGAAAATGGATATCTATTCATTTCTCCTTTCTCATAAGAAAGCATGTCACGACTCATAACAACACATGGATGAAAATTTATAAAAGCCCCGGCATCAGTGTACAATAATATATCACATTTATATTTCTTAACTAATTTAGGCAATGTAAAAAACTGCCAAATAATTTGACTTAAAATATTTTTTTCTAATTTGTGGGAAGAGTGTTTTATGACAAATTTTATATTTGGCAGCATATCTAATAACGACTTGTATGACCAAATGTGAATTTCTACAGTCTTTTCAGTTCCGGATTTAAGTGCATTAATGATACCAATAATATGAGCTCTAGCACCACCAGATCTATTTCTTGATGCATCTATACCAACTATTATTTTATTATTATTCTCCAATACCTATTTTTTTATTCCTCTCCCAACTAAATGTCCTGCTTTTAATACTTCAATTTCAATAAAACCAGCCTGTTTCATCCACGCTAATACCGTAGATTTAGTTTGCGGGTTGTCATACTCGGGCGATAACCAATCAAAAGTATCTAGCAAAGCCCATTCTTTTAATTGATTTTTTGTTAAAGGTAACTCGTCAGACCAATTGGCAACAGGAATTGCTCTTTTTAAAAATTTACCTATTAAAGGAACCTTACTTAATAAAACACTTAATGTAAATAAAAATGGCACTGAATATTCTAAAAAATTAAAAAGTTTAACCTTGGGTATTCTTTTTGTAATTGGTCTCAACCAATATTTTGGAAGAAATGAGCTTTTAAAAGATTTTTGATAAAAATCAATACAAAATTTACCTTTTGATTTTAGCATTTTCGGAAGCTCAAAAAATGCTTTTTTAACATCAGGTGTGTGTTGTAATACTCCTAACGAATATACGAAATCAAATTGAGCATTTCTAAATGGAAGAGCATATATGTCACCTTGTACTATATATAACTTATCATAAATTTGAAGATTTTTATAACATGCATCAACTGCACTTGAATAATCAAGTGCAACTACATTAGCACCAGCTTTTAATGCGACTTCTGCAAATCTTCCAGCACCACAGCCAATATCTAAAACCCATTTATCTTTTAAATCATCAATTTTCCAGTTTGTAGCAAGGTAAAATCTATCGGATGAAATTGGATGACCAGAATAACTATCCAATTGTGTGTGACTAAACTTATTCCATTGCATCCCAAAATTATCAGCATAATTATTCCTAGGAACGAACCTAGGAATGTAGTTACTTATAGTATATGAATTTTTGCCATCAATACTTTTTAATATTCCAGATTTGACTTTGCCACCAGTGTCAAACTCTTCATCAGTTAGCAATAATTCACTTTTACTAATTGGATCTATTAAAATGTTTAAAAAATCTTTATTCATTGTAGTTTATTAATTGAGTTGGATTTTATTTTTTTTAAGCCATAATTCAAAAAACACAAGACCTAACAAAGATTCACCACATTGTTGAGTCACTCTATTGCGAAGTTGTTTTTCAATAAATTTATGGTTAAAAATAATTTGACTCTTGTCTAAAAGAACTTCTTTTATAAAAGACTGCCAGTTATTTTCATTAAGAAGATTTTCAAGGGGTAAAGAAAACCCTTGTTTACGCAAAGTATTATAATTTGAAGGTAATATTTTTTTTGCCAATAATTGTAAGATGATTTTTCTACTGTTGCCATATACTTTTAAATTACTTGGAACTTTACTAAATGCAAATTCCAGAATACGATAATCTAAAAATGGAGCTCTTATTTCTAATGAATTTAACATACTTGCTCTATCTACTTTTACAAGAATATCCTCAGACATATAATTTTCAAAATCACACCTAGTTGCAGAATAAATCAAATCATCAATATTAGGTTTAAATAATAAATTATTAACCTCACTTTCATATATTTTAAAATTATTTATCAGCTTTTTCTTGTCATATTGATTATAATACTGTGCTACAATTGGGAGACTTTTAGTATAATCATTTCCGAATGTTGATAACCAATTTCTACCTAAAAAACCATTCGAAGTGAACTTTGAAAACAAAACTGAGCTATACTTTCTAACAGTTAATGGAAAAAATTTGGACAAATTAAATTGTTTAATTAAAAAAGGATAATGTTTATACCCAGCAAAAAGTTCGTCAGCTCCATCACCTCCTAGTGCAACTTTACAATGCTTGGCAATTAAATTTGAAAGTATGTAGGTCGGCAAAATAGACGTGTCTATTATAGGCTCGTCTATTTTATTGGCTATTTCTAAAAACCCTGCTGGTTGTATGTCACTCGCATTCAATACTGTATGCTTAGTACCAAAAAAACTTGAAATACTCTTTGAATATTCATTTTCATCAAATTTCACATGACCTGGGAAACTTACTGTAAAAGTAGATACCTTTTTATAGTTCCTAGAAGCAATACTGGTGATAATACTCGAATCAATTCCACCGCTTAATAGTACACCAACATCAACATCTGCCATTGACTGAATTTTAACAGAATCATTCAGAAGTTCTTCAAGTTCGACAACCAAATCTTCATTACTTTTTTGGTAATTGTAATCAAACAAAGGAGGTGACCAATATTGTTTAACTGAATAAGAAAGATCTGAAAGTGAAAGTACTAGTATATGTCCAGGCTTCAATTTAAACACATTCTTTATCATCGAATCAGAAGCAGGAGTAAAACCATATGTCAGAAAATAACTAAATGATTGTGGATTTAGTTGTTTACAATCTGGACATAACTCAAAGATTCCTTTAAGTTCAGAAGAGAAGAAAAAATCATTTTGATTATGTGAAAAATAGAGTGGTTTTTCACCAGCCCTATCTCTTGCAAAGAATATTATATTTTTATCAATATCATATATTGAGAATGCAAACATCCCATTAAACTTATCAACACATTTTTGTCCCCAAATTTTATAAGAATTCAAAATTACCTCTGTATCACTATTTGAAATGAATTTTATCCCGCAAGACTCAAGCTCAATTTTTAAATCTCTGAAATTATAAATTTCTCCATTGAAAGTAATCACAAAACGACTATCTAATACCATGGGTTGACTGCCAAGCTTTGTTAATTCTACAATAGATAAACGACGATGGCCAAATGCTACAGTATTATTTCCGTTAACCCAAATACCTGAATCATCGGGACCACGATGTGCAATAGCTGAAAGTGATTTATTTATAAGATTTAAATCAGGTATAGAATTTTTTGAAGCAACGCCTACAATTCCACACATTATATTATTATTTTTTTATTATTTAAAGCAGCCAATTTGATTAATGAAACAGAATAAAAGCTAAAAAATACGAATATGCTTGTAATTCTCATCAAAGAACCATAATGCAATAATGAAATAAACCCGAATAAAATTGAAAACATTTCACCGGAAACAACTTTATTATATCCATTTTTTTTCCAAATATAAATTGGATATAAAATCAAATTCATTAGAATAAAAAAATGAAATATTCCAAAACCAAATAGCAATTTTATAAAAGAGATTTCAGACCTAATTATAGGAGTATCAAAACTCGTTCCATGTCCAAAAATAAAAAATGGTAACCCTTTTATTATATCATAAATAGACAAAAAACCTAATAGTGCACTAGAGTTAGAATCAACCCCAAACTTATTTGTAAAACCAGTAAAAACTAATATAACATCTTGATTCAGAAATGTCGAAAGAAATAATATGGAAAATAATAAAATAATTGATTTTATAGATTTAAAATAAATCATAATTAGTAACAAGAGCATTATTGTAATTACAATATTTGAGGCACTTATTGTAAGAAGTAAAGAAATTAACAATAATAAGAAAATAAGAAAATGTTTAATTTTCTTATTTGCACAAAATTCATTGAAAAAAAAGACACATAGCATTCCAAGTACATTTGCCATATCATGATGACCGGCAACTACACCTGCTAGTTGAAAGTTAGATCCGGCTACGCCAACAACATCATTTGGACGAAACTTTTGTCTATGTTCCATTAGCAAGTTATATCCACCCTCAATAAAATAAAATTTTGTTTCATAGAAAATTGATAAACAAAGAAAAATAGATATAATGAAAAGTATATTTCTTAAATTTATTGTATTATAATTAAATATATAAATGAATAAAGGAGATATGAGCAAATAATACAAAGATGCTGTTGTTAAATCAGTTAGATTTACAAATCCGGTAAGTGAAAATATTATCTCTAGTGGTATATAAAAAGTAAACAATAAAATATTAAAAAATAATAGCTTGTTTACTTTTTTATAATTTGAATAAATTGGAGATTTTTTGTAATATTTAAAAGAAAATAAAATAATCAAAGAAAGTACAAAAATACTAGATAAACCAAATACAATATTACTAGGCAAGGCAAATAATACCAAATAACCTCGTAAAGTAGCTATAAATAAAATGGCAAATACAATTATCTTTTTCAATATAAACTAAAATATTTTGTAATCTGACCATTTATCCAAAACAGTTAATATTCCCATATCCACAATATCTACATTTTCCTTAAACATAGTTTTGCACCCAGTATATTTTTCATACGATATTGATTCTAAATAATTAGATTTTTTCTCATTTGTAGTTATAGTAATACATTCAATATACTTATTAGCAATATTAAAAAATAAACTATTGTGATTTCCGAGATCGACTATTTGCCCATTACCTTTTTCGTAAAAATGATGTGCTACCGAAGGATTGTGAGTATAATCAAAGCCAACTAGGTATATTTTTCGAAATCCAAAATAATGAGCAAGAACAATCCCTGTTCTTACTGAACCATCAAATGGCTTTAGCCCATTTGCTTTAAGTTCATCAACAAAGTCGGAACCTGGTAAATCATCAAAAAGATAGTAATTGTTGCTGCCATAAAAAAAAGGCAAATTTGATACGTTTGTAAAAAATGGTACACGAGGACGAAGTTTCCTAAATTTTCTATACATAATCTGAATTACATTTCTCCAATAAGTGTAAGGAGGATATGGTAAACGGAAAAATGGATAAAAATAAAATGGTTCATTTATTAAGCTAAAACACATATTTAACAAATGAGCGTCATTATGAAAATGAATGTATGAAATCGGTATACAAGGCTTATCTCTAAAAAACTTTAAATCAAAATATTTGATTGACACCCCATCCCCCAACAGGTATGCCTCTTGATCTAAATAACTATCCTTAAATACTCTATTTCTTCGTAAGATTAAAGATAAGACCGGTTTTAGTATTTTATATTTTAAAAATAATTTAAACATGTCGTTTAGGAATTAATGTAAGTATAAAATATTTTGTATATGTTTTTAAAAACATATACACATAATATTTATTTGATCTAATTAATTTTTTATGTTTAATGAAAATTGTTTTTAAATTTAATAGTTTTCTTTTGTAATTTAAGGAAATACTATCTGGAGTGAAAGAGTAAATCCCCAACTCCTTCTCGATATATACATAGTTATTAGTTATTTGAAAAATTCTAACCCATAAATCAAAATCTTCTGCTGAAATTAATTTGGGATTGACGTCTAAAAAATTAACTTTTATAAGCAGACTTTTCAAAACTACTACAGAAGAATTAATAATAAAATTTCCATTCCGTAAAAGGCGATTAATTATTCGCTCTCCATTCGGTACAACAATGTAAGGAACTCCAATAAAATTATGAAATACTATCTCAGTTGAACTATTAAGATTAATTTGATCAACAACTAACTGCAACTTATTGGGTAACCAAAGATCGTCTGAATCTAAAAAAGCAATCCATTGAAACTTAGATTTTTCAATGCCAAGATTTCTTGGGGTAGCTGGTCCCCCAGAACAAACTGGTAAATAAATATACTTTAATTCAAACAAAACTGAATACTTTTGACAAACCTCAGACGTACTGTCTGTTGAAGCATCATCAACTACTAATACTTCAAATTGCTTAAAAGTTTGGTTTAATATACTTTCTAAACATTTATCTAAATCGTTACAACGATTATGAGTTGGAATAACTATGGATATCATTTATTATAAATTATCAATTATGCTTACATTTCCGTCAATTACATTAAGAATTAAATCACAATTTTTCAATGTAGAAATACGATGCGTAATATAAAATTGTGTATAATCAGATGATAAATTTGATAGCATATTAACTATATCATCTTCTGTAGATTTATCAAGTGCACTTGTTGCTTCATCAAAAATTAAAACCTTTGATCCAGAATAAAGTGCTCGAGCTATTGCAATTCTTTGTCGTTGTCCTCCGGAAAGTCTATAACCATCTTCCCCAATAACGAAATCTAAACCTTCTTTCTTTGATAAAACAAAATCATATAAATCAACTTTACGTAAAATTTCAATAATTACATCTTGATTTACATATTTGACATCTTGTCCAAATGCAATATTCTCAACTAAAGTTCCATCAAATAAAAATATCTTTTGAGGAACAAAACTTATATTTTTTTGCCATGTTTTAATATTACTATCATTCAATAAAACACCATCAACATAAATCGATCCTGATGTTGGATGTAACAGTCCCATTAATATATCCATTAGTGTAGATTTTCCAGATCCGGTCTTTCCAATAATACCAAATTTCAATCCCTTTCCAAATTCAATATTAACATCCTTAAGGACCATTTTGTCATCACCTTTATATTGAAAATTTAGATTGAATATTTCAATTTTTGATCTAAACTCAAATAGGTTAGAAATACTATTTATATTTTGTTTGCTTTTTTTCCCTAATATTTCAATTAAATCATTAATTGTATGAAATGAAGATAACATATTACTAATATGCTGATAAGCTGATTGCATGGATGGGAGTAATCGTTGAAAGGAAACTACAATAATGGCTATGCTAGAAATTATGACTGTTTTCTCATAGCCTCGAAAAAGGAGCAAAGCCATTAAAATAACGATAATCAAAGAACCCAAAAATTCAAGAATAATTTTAGGACTATGGCCATAAAAATGATTTTTTGATTGTATAAGATTAAATTTTGATGTATTAACACTAAAAATATCTGTATAATATTTAAATCTATTTGATATGATTACATCTCTTATTGACCCTATTGAATTTTGAACTGTTGTTATCATATTATTTTGAAGATGATGAACTTGTTTACTATTTTCAACTACTCGATTTTTTAATTTACTATTTATAAATCTATATATAATGATTATTATTCCTAAAAAGGGAAAAACATAAAGTGGAAGGACAAATAACAAAGTAAAAATCAAAGCGATTGACGTTATTACGCTGCTTATAACAATTGACAAAGAATTTATATAACCAGTAAATACTGATACTCTTAGAGTAGTATTACCAATAATTTCACTACTATGTTTAGACGAAAGCTCCTCATATGTGTCGTTCAATGTTTTACTAAATAACAAATATGAAATATCTGAACTTAATTGACTTATTAAATATTGAGATCTATGCAATACAAATAATCGGATAATAGTTGTAAATAAAATAATAATAATATAAAAAAATAACGTTCCTAATAAAATATTCAAATCATCAACTATTCCAAATAATAGTAAGAATATTTTCTCAATTATTACGTAAGTTCTTCCTGATTTTGATAATAAGGCAGTAATTAAAGGTATAATTGCTACAACACTTATTACATCAAATAAAGTTGAAATAAAATTTATAACTACGAGTTTTTTCAAAAACGAAAACCCTTTTTTATAATTTTTTAAAAAATCGGATAATTGTTTTAGTAAAGAATTATTTTTCACAAACTATTTTATTATTTTTTCCCAAGTTATAGTTTTTTCTAAAGCTTCGATCATTTCTGTATGTGAAATATTGATATGAGATTTTAATTTTTCAATTGAAAATTCTGTCAGACCAAAATCATGCAATGCAGCATTTTTATATAATATTTTTAAATTGGGAAATTTTTGAGAAATCATATTCAAAATCTCATTAATAGTAATAAAATTTCCTCCGCCGATATTAAGAATACAATTGTCACATGATGATATTCCATTTAATTGCCAAAACACATCAGCAAAATCGCTAGCAAACATAAAATCTTTTTTTGCAGTACCATCACCCCACACTTCTATAGCTTTATTAGCAAGTGCGCGTCGAATTAAAATATTTATAAAACCATTTTCTTCACTATTATGATATTTCCCAAATAAATTTGACAATCTATAAATTCTAAAATTCAATCCATGTAAAGTATTAAACAATCTTATATAATTCTCTATTGTTAATTTCAATATGCCGTAGGAACTTTTGGGAGTCAATATAAGATCCTCTTGGTATTTTTCATTACTACTTTTATTATAAATTGCGCCACCTGATGAGAAATAAACCAATTTATTTATTTGATTAATTTTCATTAAATTCAGCAAGTTAATCATTGACAATAATTCCTTTTCAATAGTAATTTTTATATTATCATTAGAATTTCCTGGTACTGATGAACTCAAAAAATGCCAAACTTCATCAAATTTGTAAATTTGAAATATTTTTATAAGGGTTTTTTCTTCAAAAAAATCACCTTCAATTTGGAATATATTTTTGCTTTCGAATGTGATTTTAGTTTTGTGTATTAATAAATAATAATCTGTGTTTTTATCATTAAAATGTTTATTGCAATTTTTATCAAATATATTTTGACCAATAAAGCCCGATCCACCAATTACAAATATTTTTTTTTTCATACTTAATTAGAATACAAACTATTAAGGTTTTTAAAATATACTTCGGCGCTAAAAGTGTTTGAAAAATGTTCTAATACATTATTTGCCATAAAATTTCGAACTGATTTATTTTCATAAAGTTCAATAATCGAATTGCAAAATTTTAATGCCAAAGAAGCAGTATCAACTTCTAGCAAAATAGAATTATGCCCGTCCTTTAATACTTCGTTAATTCCCGCAACTTTTGTTGCTAAAATACATTTCCCATTCTGCATAGCTGATAACAAAACAAGAGGCAAATCTTCATCAGTTATCGAACTTAGAACAAAAACATCAGAGTTAATTATAAAATCTAAATAGTCTTTCCTAGCACCCCATAAAGTGATATTGTCCTTGAGATTATACTCTTTTATTATTCCATTTAAATAATCATATTGTTCACCTGAACCTATTATGTGAAGATGAGTGTTTTTATAAATATCATTACGAATATTTTTTAAAATCTGAAATGAATTAATCAAATAAGAGTGGCCTTTCCTTTTTTCCAAAAAACCAACAGTTACTATATTAAAATGTGTAGAAAAGTCATTTTTAATTTTACTATTTTCATAAATTATATTATCGTGGAAGTAAGAATAAAATGATTTGACTTTATTTGTGCTAAATCCTACTTCAATTAATTTTGAACTATTAGATTTAGAATGTGTTAAAAAATAATTAACTCTACTATTTATGATTTTTATTAAATATTTATTTGACTTACTTGGATTACTGTTTACTTGATAGATTAATTTGATTTTAGGAAATAATGAGAGCAAAAAAACAAAATGATTACATGCATCTGAAGCTGGGAAACCACCGTTATTTATATGAACTATATCAGGTTTTTTAATGTTTATAAAAATTAGTAATACGAAAAAATTCCAAAATAAGTAAATACCAATCACAGATAAAATATAAAAAGGTATCTTAAATACTTTTTTTACGATTTTATTTTTAAAATTAACATTAATTATATGAAAAATTCTTCCATTACTAAAAAGTGGCAGTCCAAACACAAAACTAGTATCTAAATTAGATGGTAAATCAGCATATAAATTCTTACGATATTCAGGATAAAATACATAAGAGAAGTAAATATTGTAAGTGTCTAAGAAAAAGGGGCTTAAGTAGATAGACCGCATAAGTCTTTCACTTCCTCCATAAATTGAACAATGAGAAAATATTAAAATATTTTTTTTTATCAAAATTATTTTATTGAATTATAATTTGAGATAGTCTAAAAAAGATAAATCAAGACTTTCATTTAAATAATCTAATATACAGTCAGAATTAACCATTATTTTATTTCTTAAAAAAAAGTCAAGCTGCTCTTCACTATTTGCTACAGGAATATTCTTATCAGTGCCATCAAATGGAGGCACTATTGGATTATTAAGAATATCTAAAGTATTAAACACCGGTTCGAATACTAAATAATTTACACCAAGACATATACTTTCAAGAAAAACAGTTGAAGTCGGCCCAATTATTAAAGAAGAATGAGAAATTGAATCATGAAGAGTTTCCGAATCAAAAACGTAAAAGTCATTATCTAAATACCTGAGATACCAGTTTAAGTTTTCCGATGGATGTAACCGCAATCGAACTTTTTCAACTCCATTTTTTCTAAGTACTGTTTCAACAATTTTTAAATATAAAATAACATTTCCCCTGTCACTTAAAATACTTTTATCACTATGATTTGCGCCATTCAACGACTTAGTTATGATTAAAATATTCGCAAAGTCAAATTTCAAACCTATATTTAATTTGACGCCTCTATAATTAGGGTGGCCCGCTACTATAATTTTTTCTTTTTTGAAACCAACATTGATGAAATTGTTTTTCAATTTCTCACCCCATACAATTAAAAAATCAGCCCTATTGTCATCAATGTTATTATACCGTGCAGGCAATCCATGCAAAAATATAAATGTTGGTATTTGTAATTTTTTTGCTACTTTAATTAAGATATTTTCAAAAAAAGCAACATCATTAGCAACTATTACTCCCTTTATTTTATTTTTCTTTAACCAATTACTCAGTTTAAGTTCGAATTGGATGCATTTTGTGAAAAATTCATCGCTTAAAAAGTATTTGAAATCCGAGTTCTTTAATAATCGTTTAAGCTCGAGTGTAGAATTAAACAGTTCCCAATCACTTCCAATGTTTTGTCGCCTTTTTAAACTCCATGGTGGCCTGTAAATATTAAATCCGTATGCATTTAACTTATCATCTAAATTAAAGTATGAAGAAGAAATTAAATTTGGACCTTTTGGGTTATTTTTTATAATTGTCTGTATGATAAAATATATACTAAATATTAAATCATATATAAAATCTTTGAATTTATTAAAATTTGATCTTCGTTCAGATGGATTTTTGAAGTGTTCCCCAAAGTAATGTAATTTTTCATCTAAAATTATTCTGAAGGGGTCAAAATAATCATGAGGTATTTTATAGGTTTTTTTTAGGAAATTTAAAAGCATAGATTTTTAAAAAAATATCGAGAATTAAATTCTATATATAAACTTATTTAGATAATTTAAAGATGAAATAATGAGTTGCGGGCTGAAAACCTTTATCCACTATTTTTGGTGTAACAATTTTTGAAAATGCTGGATCTTTAATTCTATTTTTAAGGAAAACTTTTGATAAAATCTGTGATAGAAATCTTCCCAATAACCCATATTTAATATTCAATCTATTTACTAACCAATAGTTTGAAATAAATTTCTGATATTCTACAATTTCCTTCTCATTATCAGTATTGTATTGCCCTAGATAATCTATTAATTCAAATCCGTATTTTTGAAGAATAAGTATCACTTCATCACGGGAATACTCTCTAAAATGAAATGGATTCTGCGGTTTATCAAATTCATTTTTATTAAATAAAAATTTATTAGGGGTTGAAAGCAAACAGATTGAATTATTTTTTGATACACGTTTAATTTCTTCACAAAACACATCAACATTTGTTAAATGCTCAAAAGTTTCAAACGAAATAATTACATCAAATGTGTCATTTTCAATAGGTATCTTGTTTTCTTCAGACAAAACAAATTCTAGATTATTGCTTTTGAAATTATCATTAGCTGTTTGAATTGCAATTTCAGAAATATCGGCGCCTACACATTTAAGAGCTCCTGATTTAGCTATCAAATAGGAGCCCCAGCCTATTCCACATGCAATATCTAATACAACTTTATTATTTGTATATTTAAGAGCCTCAATATATCGAAATTGATCTAACAAATTACCATAATTTATATTTGCTCGTACACCAGTTTTGTTATCTGGATTTTTGTTGTCAATAAAATTCATTTGAATATTGTTTATATTTTAGAGTGATTTAGTCGATATATTTTAGTGAAAATCTTTCTCCTTTTTCAATGTTACAATTCACATGCTTGCCTAAAATTTCTTGATAATACTTGGGATGCAAACCAAACCCAGGTCTAATTGATCTTATGTTATTTTCATTTAGCATATCACCAATTCTAATATCTTCAACAACATATAAGGATCTTGCAAAATCTTTACCTTTTTGTTGTTTTGCAGTTAATTTATAATCAACAATTCCAATTGCAGATTCAGCCTCCCTAACTGACTTAACCATTTCGGTAAATTCTATTTCATTCATTGAAAAAGACGCGTCAGGACCTCCAATAGATCTGTCTAATATAAAATGTTTTTCGATAATTTTAGCCCCAAGAGCAGTTGCTACAATAGGAACAGTTGCGCCCAAGGTATGATCAGATAGACCTGATATAACATTAAATTTTTCTGCTAAATCTTTCACCAAACACATATTAGCTTCGTCTATTGGAGCAGGATAACTAGAGGTGCACTTTAATAATGCAATTTGATTATTGCCGACTTTTCTACAAGTTTCTACTGCTAACTCAATATCTTCTAATTCTGCAATACCTGTAGAAATAATTATAGGTTTCCCCTTAGAAGCAACATATTCAATCAATGGGATATCGGTTATTTCAAAAGATGCAATTTTATATGCTGGTGCATTTAAATTTTCTAAAAAATCTACCGCTGTTTTATCAAAAGGAGATGAAAAACAAATTAGCCCTTCGTCTTCCGCTACTTTAAATAGTTGCTCATGCCACTCCCAGGGAGTATATGCTTCTTTGTATAATTGATAGTAATTCTTACCCTCCCAAATTGTTCCATTTATTTTAAAGTCATCTTTATTTGAATCAATAGTTAATGTATCAGCAGTATATGTTTGTAATTTTATACAATCAGCACCAGCTCTTTTTGCAGCTTTGATTGTTTCGATTGCAGTTTCGATACTGCCATTGTGGTTTGCAGATAACTCAGCAATTATGAAAACGCTTGAACTAGTGTTTATTGTATAATTATTAATTTTCATTATCAAATAAATTATTTCTTAAAAAATCAGTGTGCTTATTTCTTGTTTTAACAATTTCAATTGCGCCATTTTGAACCTTAACAATTGGGTAATTATTTTCATTTAATGAAATTATGGTTCCATTTTTAACAGAAGAATCAAATCCTAAATCAGAAAATTTAATTTCATCAATTATTAATCTTTCATTATCATAATAAGTATATGCGCCTGGATAGGGATTACTTAGTGCTCTAATCCAATTATGCAATCGCTCTTTCTGCCAATTCCAATTCAATAGCCCATCCTCGGGCAATCTTTTAGGAAAGTATGTTGCTACATTATTGTCTTGGGGAATTCTAACAATCTTACCTTCAACTATATTTTCTAAAATTTTAAAAATAATTTTTGGATATTCGATTTGAAAAATATTTAATAAATCTGCTCCTGTATAATGATTTTCGATTTTAATTCGCGCTTGATATACAATATCACCTACATCACAACCTTCTTCAATAAAATGAGCTGTTATGCCAGTTTCAGTTTCATTGTTTATTATTGCCCAAACATGCGGAGTTCTGCCTCTATACTTTGGCAATAAACTTCCATGAAAATTTATTGGATATTCAAACAACTGAAATATTTTCTTTTCTAATAAAAATAAATAGTTAATAGAAAGTAAAATATTAGATTTTTTATTTTTCAGTTTTATAATAAGTTCGTTTTTGTTAGGCTTCCCAATGAATTTGTCAATCCCATTTTGAATTGCAAATTCAATTATACCTTCCGACTTGCTGTCTGTTGCAATAAATTCAATCTCTGAAATGTGTTGAAGATATTCTAGCATTTTAAGACCAAGATTACCTGAAGCAAAAACAATTATTTTATTATTAAATAACATTTATTTTAGAATATATTAAAACGTCAATAAAGTTTTCGTTAAAGTAAGTATGCTCTTTGAGCCTTGCTTCTTTAAAATAAGAAGAGCTTTCAAGTACTTCGTAAAGTTTCGCTCTTAGATCGAATGCATAAACAAATATTTTGTGAAGTGAAAGTGATTTAAAGGATAATTCTTCAATTAATGATAAAAATATTGTCCAATGTTTATGGAAATATTCATATTCTAAATCGGTGTTTATAATGAACGATATTTCAGCATTTTTATCAATCCAATTAATATGAACAAGACCTCCATAACCAATACATTTTCCATTTTCTAAATATGAAAATAAGATTTGATCTGGATTTTGATTTTCAAAAAGTTTTGATATGACATTTTCAAAATAGTAATCTTGACTTGCTTTATCAATTGGCTTCGATTGTCTTAAATGATAAATTTGTTCATTACGCCATTGCATGATATTATACCTATCTTGGTTTCTTATAGGTACAATTTGAAATTCATTTAATGTATATGTTTGCTTTGTAAGGCATTTATATGCTCTCATCTATCTAATTCAATCTTTTAAATCCAGCATGGCAAATAGGTCCCTCTAATATTTTCTCAATTTGTAATTCCTGATTTTCACATTTTTTTATACGGCTATATACTTTGTCAAGTTCTGAGAAATATTTTTCAATATAAACATCTTCATGTGCTATTGAAGCATAAAAATTTGTACTTGCTAATATATTCTTTTTTAGCATTTCCTGTGCAATTAGAGTTTTGTATGCTAAAGCATTTTCTGATTTAAATGAATAGGTACTTAAAGATGGAATTCCCGCCACTTCTATTTCTAAACCATGTAATGAAGCTAAAGACTTCCAGCCTGCTTGTACTTTTTTGCCTATCTCGGTAATAATTTCCCAAGATTTAATTTCTTCCATCACTTTAAGTGTTGCCAGAGCAGCAGTGGGTCCGATTCTTTCTGTCCAGAACGTACTACTAATAAAAGAGATTTGGGCTGCTTCCATTACTGATTTTTTTCCAACAACTGCAGTAAGTGCATATCCATTACCAATTGTTTTTCCATACATTGCCATATCGGGCTCAACTCCATACTTCTTATATATCCCTCCAAAAGTCTCTCTAAAACCAGAAGTACATTCATCAAAAATTAAAACGATATTTTTTAATGTTGCTAAGTCTCTAACTTTTTGCAAAAAATTATCCTCAGGTCCAAAATTTCTAACTACCTCCATTTTTATTACACCAATTTCATGATTTTCAACTAAATCTAGAAGCTCCTTGAAATTATTATAATGAAAAGGAAGTACTGTATCTTTTAATGCTTTGGGAACACCACTAGGATTTAATCCAGGTAGTAAATGTCCAGATAAACTATCACCTGAATTGTGATTTGCAGACAAATACCAATCGTGCCATCCATGATATCCGCAAATTGCTACTTTATCTTTTCCACTTGCCGCGCGCGCAATTCTTGTTGCTATTGAATTTGCTTCACCACCACTCCTTGCAAAACGAACCATGTCAGCCCAAGTATTCATTTCCACTAATTTCTCAGCCAAATAAACTTCCTCTGGACAAGATAGAGTACTCATGTTTCCTTTTTTCACTGTTTCCAAAACTGCATTATCTACAGAATCATGACCATACCCTAAGGTGTTAGTTCCAATACCCATTATTGACATGTCAACTAACTCGTTGTCTTCTAAGTCCCATATTTTACAGCCCTTTGCTTTTGAAAAATAAGAAGGCCAATTATCAGGCAAAAACATTTCTGGTCTTTTTGACAATAACATCGTTCCGCCTGGAATTAATGTTTTAGCTTTTTTATATAAATCTTGTCCTTTACCCATCTTAGTCGTTTTTTAAAGATTTTAAATACCCTTCATTTCGAGTTATGTTGCCGTTTATTTCAACAAGTTTATTTTTGATTATGTATTCAGTATACTCAAGCCAACTTTTATTAATACCCAATTCAGTAATAACTTTATTAATCAATTCGAAATCGTTTAGTTCATCAACTGTAATTCTTATTTTAGAATAGTCGATTTTATTTTTATAACTTATTGATGAAAAAATATTTTCACCTTTTCGATTTGAATTATTTCTAATATATGGAGTAACATGTTCTCTTTCAGATTCTTTTTTTGCACTCTCCCAAGCAGTTTCTAAAGCCGTGAATTTAAACACCTCAACGTCTTGTCCATCAGGAAAAGTTTCATCAATTACGTTTGAACCATAATCTTTATTATTCGCCTGTGTAAATTCTATCACTTTGTCCACTAGTAATGGATCAATTAACGGACAATCAGATGTAACTCTAACCACCCATAATGGATTTATATTTTTAACTGCTTGATAAAACCTATCTAATACATCATTTTCCGAACCTCTAAAAACTTCATAACCCCACTCTGTTGCAAGTTTTTCTATTATATTATCCTCCGGACAATCAGTAGTTGCAACTATAATTTTATCTACGTTTTTAGACTTCCTTAATCTATCTAGATGTATTTTTAACAATGTCGTTCGATTAACCTCCATCAATACCTTGCCTGGTAGTCTTGTACTACCTGTTCTTGCTTGTGTAATTAATACTGTTTTCAACTCCACATCGAGGGATTTAATAATTTAATATCGTTGATTCTTATTTCGTTAATTTCATCTAAATATTGATTGGGTATTTTATTCTCAACAAAATCAATATTCTCTTTAAGCTGTTCTAAAGAGTCTACACCAATTAAAACACCATCAATATTTGTTTGCACTAAGCAATAGTTTAATGCAATTGAACCAATAGAAATTGAAGATTTTAATGAAATATTTTCGACTATATTCAATTCATTTTCTAGTTTAATTCTAATACTATTAGGATTATCTTTTTTCATAAAAAATAATCCTTGTAAAAAAGCTGATCGTGTATGAATTATTTTATTTTTCGATTTTGCTTTTTTCATTAATTCTCCTCTGTGGTTCAAATTATCAAATAGATTAAATGGAATTTGAATGATATCAATATTAATATCATCAATAACCTCACTCATTTGCTCGTTTGTATAAACAGAAACACCAATATATTTTACACTCTTACTTTTTAAATTCACAAGTTTAGCTAAATGACTCTTATAATTTTTATATGAATCGAATGAGTGAAACAAAATAGCCTCTAATTGGTCAATATTTAATTGATTTAGATAACTATTTATTTTATTATCTAAACTATCCTCAAAATCATGAGGAAATTTAGTTATTATATTAAATTTTTTTGTTGGATGTAATTTATGAAATTCCCCAATTAACTCATGTGCGTTTCCATATAACTCTGCTGTATCTAAATATTTTATTCCATTTTTAAATGCATATGAAAGAATATCAAAAACAGATTCTTTCTCAGGTTTCCCAAGTGAATTGTTGATGCCATACTTTAAACCAAATTGGACAGTACCTAAAATTAATCTATCATCCATCAACTTCTATGAAACTTTATAATAGTTTAAAATAGTGGATATAACATATTCCTGCTCATCGAATGTCAAAGTTGGATACATTGGAAGGCTTAAGCATTTGCTATAATATTCTTCGACTAATGGTAAATCATTTTCTTTCCATCCAAAATTTCTATAATAGGGCATTAGATGTACTGGATAGTAATGTATTTGTGCAAAAATTCCTTTCATTTTTAAATGATTGTATAACCCTAGCCTATCTTCAACTAACAAAACATACAAATGATAAGCATGTTTATCAATGAAATTCGGACTAATTTCTAAAGAGGGACATTTGATGTTTAATATGTTTTGAAAGGCTAAATCATACCTTTTCGCAATTTCATTTCTTTTTAAAAGTCCATCGTCCGCTCTTTTTAGTTGACTAATTCCTAAAGCACATTGAAAATCAGTAATTCTATAATTATATCCCAACTCTTGCATTTCCATGTACCAACCTGGATATTCTGTATCAGTATTTGAACCACCTGCTTGAATAATTGAATTTATGAAATTAGATGAATCTCTTGTTATACCATGAGATCTGAGTGAAAGTAATTTTTTGTAGATTTTTTCATTATTGGTTGTAATAATTCCACCTTCACCCGTTGCAATATGTTTTACCGGATGGAAAGAAAATATTGCCAAATCGGCAAAATTACCATTGCCTGATTTCTGAGTATTTCCATTTGAATCAACAAAGCTTGCTCCAGGTGCATGACAAGCATCCTCTAGTATCCAAAGACCAAATTCGTCTGCTAACTCTTTACATCTTTCAAGGTTTACAGCCCTCCCTGCAAAATCAACAGGTACAAGTCCTTTATATGTACCACTCGGCGCACTTCTTAATAAATTTTCTACTTTATCTAAGTCAATTAAAAATGTATTTGGATCAATATCTACAAAAACTACTTCACCACCACAATATCTAATACAATTTGCTGAAGCAGCAAAAGTTAAGCTTGTTGTTATTACTTTGTCGCCAGGTTGAATTGATAATGCTAAGGCACTTATATGTAAAGCTGCTGTACCATTGGTTACTGCAACTGCAAATTTTGCATCGACATGATTTGCAAAGTTTTCTTCAAATTCTTTTATAAGTGGTCCTTGGGTTAGATAATCACCAACCAATGCTTTTGATACTGAATCTATGTCTTCTTTTGTTATATTCTGTTTGCCGTAAGGAATTATTTTTTTCATATTATTTAGAATTCAAAATTTGGGTAAAGATGTTCTTTTATCAAACTTCTCAAACTTTCAACAGTCTCCCATTCTGTGTTTTCTCCAGAATTATAACTAAATCCTGGTTCAACTAATTTAGCATTGTTCACTTTTTTAAATTTTTCTAAATCCCAAACAGGCTCAGTAGGAAGAATCACATAATATTTTCCTAGATCATATGTATTAAATGAATCGCTCGGCGTAATCATTTCTTCGTGTATTTTTTCACCTGGCCTTACCCCTACAACTTTTAACTCGCTTTTGGGACTAATCGCGTTCGCAATATCTGTTATCTTATAAGATGGAATTTTAGGAACATAGAGTTCCCCACCCCAAGCATGCGACATAGCATGTAAAACCATGTCAACTCCGCCCGCAAGTGAGATGTTAAATCTAGTCATATTTAAATCTGTAATGGGCAAAAAGCCAGATTCACGTTTTTTCATAAAAAATGGAATTACAGATCCATTTGAACCCATCACATTGCCATACCTTACTACTGAGAACTTAATATCTTGATTACCTTTGATATTATTTGCTGCAATAAATAATTTATCAGATGTTAATTTAGTAGCACCATATAAGTTGATAGGAGCACATGCTTTATCTGTTGAAAGTGCAACAACATTTTTAACACTTGACCCTAAACATGCTTTAATAACATTATCAGCACCTCCTATATTTGTTTTGACACATTCATCAGGATTATATTCAGCAATATGAACATGCTTCATAGCAGCAGCATGAATGACATAATCAATGCCAGTCATTGCACGCTTTAATCGCTCTAAATCACGAACATCGCCGATAAAATATCTTATGGGAGGAAATTCATTTTCAGGAAATTCTTGAGCCATTTGAAACTGCTTTTGCTCATCTCTAGAATAAATTACCAGCCTTTTAACATTGGGCCATTTTGCCAAAATGGTTTTAGTCAATTCTTTCCCTAAAGATCCTGTCCCTCCAGTTATTAATATAGATTTGTTATTAAGCATATTTAGTTATTTTGATTTAAATAATAATTATATACAACTTCAAGACCCGCTTGAAATTTAATATGGGGTTGATAATTAATCGATTTGGTTATTAAAGATATATCTGCTTTTGAATGTTTAATATCTCCTATTCTCTCAGCTAAAAATATCGGCTGTATATCCTTTCCTGTAAATCTATTTAAAATTGCAATTATTTCTAATAATGAGGTTTGTTCACCACAAGCAACATTATAAACTTTATGACTAGCATCCATTGATTCTAATAAAGATTTAATATTTGCCTGTACCACATTTTCAACAAAGGTAAAATCTCTACTTGTCAAGCCATCACCATTTACTACAGGTCTTTCATTTTCAATAAATTTTTTACAAAATAATGGAATAACAGCAGCATATGGATTATTTGGATTTTGTTTAGGACCAAAAACATTAAAATATCTAAGCCCTACTGTATTAAATCCATACACTTTACTGAATACATCAGCATAGATCTCATTAACTAATTTCGTAACTGCATAAGGCGACAAAGGATTTCCTTCCTGCCCTTCTTTTTTAGGTAATACTTTACTGTCTCCATAAGTTGAAGAAGAAGCGGCATATACCATTTTAATTAATGATTTAGAGTTTTTAGCTGCGGTAAGAACATTTAAAAAACCCGAAACATTAACTTCATTTGTTGTTATGGGGTCATTTATTGAACGAGGTACTGATCCCAAGGCTGCCTGGTGACTGATAAAGTGTACTCCATCTACTACCTTTTCGCAAATTTTATAATCTCTAATATCTCCCTCAATAAATTCAAAATTTGCAAATCCTTGAAAACCCCTTATGTTTTCATAATATCCATTTGATAAATTATCCAATACACGAATGTGGCCAGCATTATTTCGCAATAAATACTCGACAATATTGCTACCAATAAAACCAGCACCTCCAGTAACTAAAAATTTATATTTTGATAAATCTTTTGAATGATAAACAGTATTATATAAATTATTATTGAACATAGTTTATAGCCTTTTATCGATTAAGTGAGTTGGTAAAATTCCTTTTACATCAAACACAACCTGAGTTTGACTTTTAGCTAAATTTAATTCAATAAATTCTTTATGAGCAACTGCTAAAATTACAGCAGAATAACTACTTAAATCAATTAAAACCTTATTAGATTTCATTTGAATCGAATATTCCTCAAATACCTCCTTTGAATTTGCCCATGGATCGTAAACATCCACTTCAATCTCATAACTTGTTAACTCATTATAAATATCTATAACCTTAGTATTACGAACATCAGGGCAATCCTCTTTAAACGTAAAACCTAATAATAGCACTTTTGATCCTAATACTTTAAGATCTTTTTTCAACATCAATTTAACAACCTCTTTCGCTATGTACTTGCCCATTGAATCATTCAATCTTCTACCTGCAAGAATAATTTCTGGGTGATATCCAACCTCCTGAGATTTTTGAGCTAGATAATAAGGATCAACTCCTATACAATGGCCACCAACTAATCCAGGCTTAAATTTCAAGAAATTCCATTTCGTAGCAGCTGCCTCCAACACTTCATATGTATCAATATTTAGTGCACTAAATATTTTACTTAATTCATTAACAAAAGCGATGTTTATATCTCTTTGTGAATTCTCGATAACTTGTGCAGCTTCAGCTACCATTATGCTAGAAGCTTTAAATGTTCCAGCTATTATAATTGATTTATATAATTGATCAACTTTTTCTGCAATTATAGGAGTGGACCCACTAGTGACTTTTAAAATATTTGTCACAGTATGTTCTTTATCTCCTGGGTTTATGCGTTCAGGCGAATAACCACAATAAAAGTCAATATTGTATTTCAAACCAGAACAACTTTCAAGAACCGGTACCATTTCTTCCTCCGTGACACCTGGATAAACAGTACTTTCATAAATTACAATATCCCCCTTTTTTAGGTATTTAGAAACCGTTTGACTAGCCTTAATCATAGGTGTTAGAACTGGCCTATTATGTTTGTCAATTGGGGTTGGAACTGTAATAATAAAAATATTAGAAGAATATAAATCATGTTCATTGCTTGATATCCATAAACCATTGACTTCTGAAGATGAATAATTCCCCTTCTTTAAAACGCCTTCAAGTTGTGAATTTTCAATTTCTAAGGTCGCATCAAATCCAGAATTAAGCTCATTAATCCGTTTTTCATTTATATCGAAGCCTAATACTGGATATTTCGAAGAGAATGCTACAGCTAAAGGTAGTCCAACATACCCTAACCCAATAACAGAAATTTTATCGATTTTATTTTGCATTAAATTACTTGTTAAACTCTCTATGAGATATTTTTAATTCTTTAGATGTAAATACTTTAAAATAATTATATGTAATTTTCAAGCCCTCCGCGCGACTCACCTTGGGTTCCCAGCCTAAAATGCTGCGAGCCTTCGTGATGTCTGGTTTGCGTTGCTTAGGGTCATCCGTGGGCAATGGAAGGGAGATAAGCTTTTGCGACGTTCCTGTTAATTTGATGATTTCTTCACCAAATTCTTTAATCGTGATCTCGTCTGGATTTCCAATGTTTACAGGCTTTGCATAATCGCTCAATAAGAGGCAATAAATACCTTCTACTAAATCATCTACATAACAGAAAGAACGCGTCTGAGAACCATCTCCAAACATCGTTAAATCTTCTCCTCTCAAGGCTTGTCCAATGAACGCTGGCAATACACGACCATCATTCAGACGCATTCTTGGTCCATAGGTATTAAAAATTCTAATAATTCTTGTTTCAACATTATGGAAGGTATGGTAAGCCATCGTAATACTTTCCATATAACGCTTTGCTTCATCATAAACCCCTCTTGGACCTACAGGGTTTACATTTCCCCAATACTCCTCCGTTTGTGGATGTACTAATGGATCACCATAAACTTCACTAGTACTTGCTACGAGTATTCTAGCACCCTTTGCTTTAGCTAAACCCAAACAATTATGCGTACCCAATGCTCCAACTTTTAAGGTCTGAATAGGAATTTTTAAATAATCAATTGGGCTTGCTGGAGATGCAAAGTGTAAAATATAATCCAAGTCGCCTGTGATATCTATATAGGTAGTAATATCGTGATGGATAAATTCAAAATTGGTATTGCTACGTAAATGTGCAATATTTTGTAAGTCCCCGGTAATTAAATTATCCATAGCAATTACATAATAACCTTCCTTTATAAAGCGATCGCTTAAATGAGATCCCAAGAATCCGGCTGCTCCTGTAATTAATACTCTTTTTTGAGACATGTGATTGTTTTATTTTGAACCCGCTCTACCAATACTTTCATAATGGTAACCTAGTTCCCTCATCTTATATACATCAAATAAGTTTCTACCATCAAAGATGATCTTGTGTTTGATCTCTTTGTCCATGCGCTCAAAATCGGGTGTTCTAAATTCACTCCACTCTGTAGCAATAATCAATGCTTCGGCACCAGTTAATGCTTGGTACTGATTTTCTGCGTACTTAATCTTGTCCCCAATTTGTGCTTTTACATTCGGCATCGCTTCTGGATCATAGGCTGTAATGCTTGCACCCATTGCTGTCAATGCTTCAATGATACTCAAAGCTGGCGCTTCTCTGATATCATCTGTATTCGGCTTAAACGCTAGACCCCACAATGCAAAATGCTTGCCTGCTAAGTTGCCGTTATAATATGCCTTGATCTTTTCTACTAAATGTAGTTTTTGATTGGCGTTGACTTTCTCCACCGCTTTTAAAATCTCAAATTCATAGTTCACTTCATCCGATGACACGATTAATGCTTGCACATCTTTTGGAAAACATGATCCTCCGTAACCAATGCCTGGGAATAAAAAACGCTTTCCTATTCTATCATCTGATCCAATCCCTCTTCTTACCATATCCACGTCCGCACCCATGCGCTCACATAATTGTGCAATCTCGTTCATGAAAGAGATCTTTGTTGCAAGGAAACTATTTGCTGCATACTTTGTTAATTCTGAACTACGCTCATCCATAAAGATCACAGGGTTACCCTGTCTTACAAATGGCGCATATAAATCACTCATTAATTTCTTTGCTCTGTCTGATCTTGTTCCTACCACCACTCTGTCTGGTTTCATGAAATCATCCACAGCCACTCCCTCTCTTAAAAACTCAGGGTTGCTTACTACATCGTATTCACCTACGTAATTTTTTGCAATCGCCGCACTTACTTTATCCGCTGTGCCCACCGGTACGGTGCTTTTGTTCACAATTACTTTGTAGCCCTTTAAAATTTTTCCTAAATGATCCGCTACACCCAATACATATTTTAAATCCGCACTACCATCTGCTCCCGGAGGGGTTGGTAAAGCTAAAAAGATAATTTCTGCATCCTCCACCGCTTCTTCTAACTGCGTCGTAAACTTTAATCGCTCTTCTTTGATATTTCTTAAAAATATTTTCTCTAAACCTGGTTCGTAAATCGTAATTTGACCAGCACTTAGCTTTTCAACTTTACCCTTATCAATATCCACACAGGTAACTTTGTTGCCCGTCTCTGCAAAACAAGTGCCTGTCACTAATCCTACATATCCTGTTCCGACAACTACTATTTTCATATATTATTCTCTAAAATAACGCACAAAACTGCGCACATTTAACCTATTTTTCAACCTTTTCTGGTAACCCATAAACAAAAAATCAAACGTATAAAGTGATTGATTTTCAATTTATTACTAATTTATGATTATCTGCGAATACTCTAAATTAGTGTGGACCACACTAATCCACCCCTACCCAATCAACTTCATACAAACACCCAACTCTTTTAATTTATCTTTTGTAAATTCTTTACTATTAAACAAGCCAACTCTAATTTTTTTATCAATTAATTTTTCTGTCTTT
>SXGR01129725.1_pt1 | contig 36310 bp, 32 predicted proteins | sample 3174711 | NCBI WGS metagenome assembly SXGR01 (sample SAMN11356860, study PRJNA531348) | freshwater metagenome | isolation source: freshwater sample F1-60 | place: China: Fuxian Lake, Yuxi | collected 2017-12-25 | reverse complement strand
CGCGCCATTGGGTCCAATGATCACCCTCAACTCACCCTCCTCGACGTAAAGGCTGAGATCATTGATGGCTTTGAAACCATCAAATGATTTCGAAACACCTTCCAAAGAGAGGATGAATTGCTTCCTGGTCATTGCTGAAAATGAAATGAATCGAAATGCGCTTTCATGTTTATCAGGTCTCCGTTGTCGGCGCGACTTGCCGGGGAGCCGTGGTAACTTCATGCTTCGGCCCGAAACGCCTCCTAAGCTCCCTCATCTGTTCCGGCAAGCCGATCAAACCTTTGGGCATGAGGACCGTCACGATCACGAAGAGGCTTCCCAAAATGTAAGGCCACTGCTCGGCGAATGCGTGAGTAGCGTAGCTCTTGAGCGCGTTGATGCTCACCGCGCCCAGGATCGGCCCGAGCAGATTGCCGCGGCCACCCACGGCGCACCAGACAACCGCTTCCAACGATTTGTCCGGCGCCATCTCGCTCGGGTTAATGATGCCGACCTGCGGCACGTAGAGCGCCCCGCCCAGGCCGGCGATGACCGCTGACAACACGAAGACGAACAGTTTGAAATCCGCCGTGGCATAACCGGAGAAAAGCACCCGGTTTTCGCTGTCACGAATAGCCCGTTGAATCAGCCCGAACTTGGTCGAAGTGAGCCAGCGGCAGAGCAAATAGACCAGCAACAGCAAAACGCCCGAAGCGATGTAGAGCGCCCGCTTGGTGCCAGCCTGATTGACGTCGTGACCAAGGATGAACTTGAAATCGGTCAGGCCGTTGTTTCCGCCAAAGGTGAAATCGTTACGAAAGAACATCAGCGTGGCCGCGTAGGTCAGCGCCTGGCTGAGGATTGAAAAATAGACGCCCTTGATCCGTGAGCGGAAGGCGAGCCATCCAAAAATGAATGCAACAACTGCCGGAACCCAGACCACGGCGGCTGCGGCAAACCAGAAGTTCTTAAATGGAATCCAGTGAGGCGGCAGGCCGCCCGTCTCTGGAAAGCGCTTGGGAAATTCCAGGAACACCATGAAGTCAGGTATGTCAGCCCGATACTGGCCGAGCTTGCCGATCATCAGCATCAAGTGCATCCCCAGCGCGTAGCCGCCGAGGGTGAAGAAAAGGCACTGGCCCAGACTCAGCAGGCCGGTGTAGCCCCAGAGGAGATTCACTCCGATCGCCAGCACGGCATAGCAAAGATACTTCCCGTACACGCTCAAGCTGAACGACGATACATGGAACGCACTGCCGACCGGCGTAAACGCATTCAGGCAGGGCAACACCACGAGGCCGATGAAGGCCGCGATGATGACCAGGATCAGTTCTTTCTTAGGAATGCCGCAAGTCATGATTCAAAATCGCAGTTCCAAGTTTCAAATGGCAAAGTCCGGATACTGAGCAGGCATTTCCGTATTTCATGGAAAGCCTCCATCCGCAAGGCGGATACATTGGGAGCATGAACCTTGTTGGGAGTGGGGCGTGCAAGTGCTTCAGCGCAGAGTTTGGGAGGACACAGAGGATCGGGAGGGAAGCAAAGCAGTCTTTCTCTGTGTTCTCCCAATCTCTGTGCTGAAACTGGCGGTTCATTGAAAGTTCCTGGACTGGTCGGAGCATCATCTCTCAAATATCGACGCCGCGTTGTTGCAACACGCGACGTGGAATTTTCCAGAGATCTGTAACCTGGAAGCTGGAACTTGGAATTTCTCATCCCTCCAGACTCCGGCTGCGCGTCACGAAAAGGCCGGCTGGCCGCCATTGAAGGAACAATATGATGGCGCCCAGCACGGTTATTTTCCCCATCACGGCCCCAAGCCACGGTTGGAGAATCTGGTCGGTCACGCCCACGCCTATCGAGGCGGAGACGGTGCCGACGAGGTTTCCCACACCGCCGAGCACGACAATCATGAAGCAATCAACGATGTAATTTTGACCCAGACTGGGTCCGACATTGCCTATTTGGGAGAGACATGCTCCAGCCATTCCAGCCAGGCCGGACCCAAAGGCGAATGTCAGCATGTTCACCCGATCAGTCCGCACGCCAACACAGGAAGCCATCGCGCGGTTCTGCATGACCGCCCTGATTTGGAGCCCGAGAGACGTCCGGGTCAGCAGGAGGTAAGTGCCGAAAACGATCGAGACCGCAAAGCCGATCACGAAGATCCGGTTGTAGGCAAAGAGCACGTCGCTCACCACCAGGCTGCCGCTCAACCACCCGGGCGAACTGACCTGCACATTTGCGGCGCCGAAAATGTGCCGGAAGAGCTGCTGCAGCAATAGACTCACCCCCCACGTGGCGAGCAAGGATTCCAGCGGCCGCTTGTAGAGAAAGCGGATGACTCCCCGTTCAAGAATCAGGCCTACGCCGCTGGCGACAAAGAAAGACACAACGAGCGCCGCGATAAAGTAGCTGTCGAACCCGAAGCCGCTTGCGCCAAACCAGCTCTTGAAAAAGTTTTGAGTCACGTAAGCCATGTATGCTCCTACCATGATGATCTCCCCGTGGGCCATGTTGATGACACCCATGAGCCCAAAGGTGATCGCCAGCCCGAGGGCCGCAACAAGCAGCACGGCGGCCAGGCTCAAGCCACGAAAAGCGGTCCCAAAAAGATTGCCCAGTTTCACGTAATCCTGAATCTGGATCACGGCTGAGTGCGCCGCCTTCAAGGTTTCCTCGCCGTACTTTGCGGGATCCGCCTTGGCGTTCTTTTCGAGTTCCTGGAGGAAATTCAACGAGCTGATTGAACGCAGGTCGGCCAGTTTTTGAATCGAGGCGACACGAACGGCTGCATCATCGCTACCAATTTGCGTCAAAGCCACCGCTTCGTGCAGCCCCTTCAACACCTCGGGATCAGTCTCGGATTTTAACCTCACTTCGAAGTGCTGAAGATATTCCTGGTTCTGTTCCTGTCCCAGTTTCACCACCGCGTCACGCCGCATCTTCGGGTCGGGATTGGCAATGGCAAAAAGGTCGAGGACAGTCTTGATCGACTTGCGAAGCTTTGAACTGGTGTCGGCGGCGGTCAGGTCGGTGGCGGCAAACAGGAGTGGCTTGCCCGAAGCGTCGGCGAGTGGAACGCTGTCGGCGATTCGGATGCCCCTGGCGCGGCCTTCGCCATCAGTCTGGGCATCGAGAAGGAAGGGCGTCCGAGTGTCATTGGTTTCGTGCAGGAAGACGCCGCCTTGCCGCCATGCGCCGAGTGCATGGACAACATGCGCGTCGTCACCCGCTGCGACAAGACTCCTGACTAGTTCGATCTGCTTTGTTTCGTCGTCGGTGAGAATGGCTTCTGCCAGAGTCGAACGGTGGGTTTGGGTGGCGGCGGTGGCGGTCAACAGGGTAAGTAGAAGCAAGATGGTCGCGAAGACGCCGTGCAGTGGAAACTTGCGGTTCAGAGAGTCAGCCTGAAAAATCACGGCGCATTGGAAGGTTGCGGAGGAGGAAGGGCAATCCAAAAGTTGAGTTGAACTCGAATGAGTGCCGCCTTGCCGGCTGGAAGAGGGAGGTGTGACAGGCTGGAGGTGTTCGGTCTGGCCGTCGCTGGTGGTGCGGTTGGTGGAGTGGTTTAAGAGCGGCATCAGAGTTGGGAACAGGATCAAGAATGTAACAATCCAATATCAGTTGTGGAGGTGCAGTCCTGATCGTGGTCTCAGTCCGGTTTGGTTGGGGAAGGCGGGCGAATGCACGCGCCCGCCTTCCTGGAGGAACTAGCAAACAGCCCCGATGGCTGGTTGCTACTCTACTTCTTGCCGAGGAACTTTTCGCTGAACGGTTCGCCGGCAACGTTGTTCATCGTCTTGATGATCTTGAACTGGCCATTCGCAAGCGTCTCCCCGATGAAGGCGTTGTTTACCAGGTGATGATTGCTCTGCATGGTCACTTCGCCCGCAGGGCCTTTGAACTTCTGGCCGATGAGCGCGGTGCGCACCTTGTCCACTTGGAAGCTCCCGGCCTTCTCGACCGCCTGCTTCCAAAGATAAACACCCATGCGTGACAGGTTCATAGGGCTGCATGTCACACGACCTTTGGAGTCAACTCCGCTGACCTTGTAATCCACGCCTGCAACCGTTGGAGCCTTGACCCATTTCAGGAAGTCTCCCACGAACTTCGTGTTCTCCGGAGACTTGATGGACATGAAATATGTCCAGCAGCCGAGGTGCCCGACCAGGGCTTTCGCGGGAAGGCCACGGAACTCGTCCTCGGAGATCGAGAATGAAACGACAGGGCAATTCTCGGATGTCAGACCGGCATTGGCGAACTCCTTGAAGAACGGAACGTTGGTGTCGCCGTTGAGCGTGCTGATGATGGTGGCCTTGCCACCGGCGGCAAATGCCTTGGCCTTGGCCACGATCGTTTGATAATCGGTGTGGCCGAAGGGAGTGTATTCCTCAAGGATGTCTGAGTCAGGAATGCCCTTGGACTTGAGATACTGCTTGAGGATTTTGTTCGTGGTGCGCGGATAGACGTAGTCCGAGCCGAGCAGGTAGAATTTCTTCTTGCCCTCCGCGAGCATGTAATCCACGGCGGGAATCGCCTGCTGGTTTACCGCCTCGGCGGTGTAGAAGATGTTCTTTGACAGCTCTTCGCCTTCATACTGGACAGGGTAGAAGAGAAGTCCGTTGTTGCGCTCGAAGACAGGGAGCACTGATTTGCGGCTGACTGAGGTCCAGCAACCGAAAACGACCGCGACCTTGTCTTTGACGAGCAACTCTTCGGCTTTCTCGGCGAAGAGAGGCCAGTTCGATGCCGGGTCAACGATGACCGGTTCAATCATCTTGCCGGCAACGCCGCCGGCCTTGTTGATCTCGTCGAACGTGAAAAGAAGCACGTCCTTGAGCGAAGTTTCGCTGATGGCCATGGTTCCAGACAGCGAATGGAGGATGCCGACTTTGACGGTTTCAGCGGCCCAAGACTGGACCGCGAAGGTCATCGCCGCCAAGACGGCGAGTGTTTTTCGGAGGTTTGTTTTCATGTGTTCGATTTCAGGTGATTTTGATGTTTGGAGCTTCCTGCCATCCGGCTAGAAGAGATAGGTGATGCCCGCACCAACAATGACGCGGTTTTCTTTGCCATCGAAGCCGTTTTTATATCCGCTATGGTCGAAGCGAATTTCCGGCTGAATCTTCACATTCGGTGCCGGTTTGTAGTTCAGGGTCAGCGTCAGGCTCATCAAATCCCCATCGGGATCAGTGGTGGTGATCGCTGAAGCACCGCCGCGCATGGGCGGACCGAGCACACCATCGGGGTTGTTGACGTAGTCCGCGCGCAAGGCGATGCCAACCTTGGTTGAAAAGTCATACCAAGCCCATCCACCCAGCGACCACAGGTCCGAATCAGCTCCGCCAGCCGTGTCGAAGTTGAAGTAGTCCGCTTCAAACCCGGTGCCGAATTTCTCACTGACCTGGTAGCCGCCAATGACGGAGAGTCCGGCCACGTCGAGCGTGGGTGTTTCCTCGCTGTACCAGCCGATCAGATTGGCCCAAAGTTTGTCATTGGGTTTGAATCCCAGGCTGGCGATCACCGCCTTGCCATCGTTGGCATCAAACGGGCCGGCAAACATGCCGTTCTGCACGCGTGCGTTCAGACTCACGGTGTCACTGAAAGCATAGCCCAACTGCACTCCAGCGGACGGACCGTTTCCAGTGAACCACCATTGGTTGCCTTGGGAGAAGTTCGGGTTGGCCGCGCCGCCGTCGCCCGATTCCCAGTTCAAGAGGGAAATAAGTTGGCCAGCTTTGATGTTCAAGCCCGTGCCGAGGGGGGCATTTAACTCGACATACGCCTCGCGCAATTCGTCGAATGCTTGGACAGCGCCTCCCGTGTTCAGATTGGGCGCATCTTCACCCCAGATAAGCGAGGTGCGGAATCCCGCGCCCCAACTGTCGCCGCTGCGTTCGACGGGCGCGCTGGCGATAGTAAGCTTCACTTTGTTGATCGAGAACGAATTGTGGCTGGCGTTCCAGAGATAGGCGTTGGACACCCGGTCGCCAGGTGTGCTCGTGTCGTAGAAATAGGAAGACTGGACGAAACCATTAATGGTGATGTCCGACATGGCGGAGACCATTTTTTTCTCTGCCGCGCCGGGCATGATGCCCTCCTTGGTGGCAAGGTTTTCAAGCGAATCAAACCGCTGTTTCAATTCCTTGTTTTCTTTTTCGAGCCGTTCCAGGCGCACCGCGTCCGCGGACTGGCCGTGGAGGACGGACGGAACTGCTACAATGGCCGCACCGAGACATGCTCGAGCTGCTAATGATGATTTGGATTTTGGTTTCATGGTTGGATTATGGTGATTCCCATTTGAGGGATCGGATGGCCCTGATGCACGTGACACACCAACGCACGGCAGATTCCAGAAAGCTTTAACTCAATCTTTTCATGCGGATGATGAACGGAATCGATGATCATCACGGCGCACCTGTCATGATTGCCCCAAACTCTCCTCGACAACTTCCAAACAGCCGGAAACTAACCTGCCACCTGCCTGATCCGATGATCATTTCTAGCCATGTGCCTTGAGCAAAACTCGCCAGCTTGCACATCCGGGGACGCTTCAGGGGGATTGGTGAACGATACTTCGGATCCAGAATGGCGTGCCGAAAACAGGCTCAGCCCTGGCTCTCGTTCTTCATTCCTTCAACCGGGATGTTTCCCAACCTTCGCCGCTGGTACCACGCGATCGCGAATAAATCGACGATCCCGCGTCCGAGACGATTCCAGACGCCGTATTTTGAAACACCCGCCACGCGCGGCCGATGGTTGATCGGAATCTCCACGGTCCTTGCGCCACCACCGTGGACCAGGATGGGAAGGAACCGGTGAAGACCGTTGAAAGGAAATACTCCCTGCAAGGCAGAACGACGGAATACCCGCATCCCGCAGCCGGTGTCCTGGAAATCCACACCCAGTGCGAGATGCCGGGCCCACCTCGCGATAACCGACGATGCCCGCCGTAAAAAGGAGTCCTTCCTCATCGTCCGGTTGCCGCAAACGAAATCGAATCCACCGAGCTTCTCGATCATGCGAGGCAGATCCGCCGGATCATTCTGCAAATCCCCGTCGAGCGTCGCCAGGACCGGGCTGGTTGTGGCCTGAATCCCGGTCCACAGTGCGGCGCTCTGACCGGCATTCCTCAAATGCCGGACGCCGCGCACCCGCTCATCCAGCTTCCGCGCCTCCTGGATTTTACGCCAGGTTCCGTCGGTGCTGGCATCATCCACGAAGACCAGCTCATAGGCGCGCTGTTCGTGTTTTAGCGCGGCGGCTACTTCACCCGCCATCGGCAGAATGTTGTCCTCCTCGTTATAGACGGGGACCAGGATCGAAAGCTCACACGGCACGGCGGGAAACCTACGGAGGCCGGAAGCTTTCGGGAATATCATTTTCATGGCCGATTCAAGAATACCGGGCGAACAGGACCCGGAACACGGCAATGAGGGGTAATAATGATTTGACACTCCCCGGCAGATTGGCAAACAGGGAAGGCACACATTGATCTCCGACAACACTCAACAGAATCTATGCGCCAATTCCTTCCTCTCATCGCGTCATTGCGCTTCGCCGCAACGATCATCCTGGCCGCGCTCGTCCTGAGCGGGCTCACCGGTTGTGAAAGTGTGACCCGCTACTCCATCGGCTCAAATCAGGGAGTGATGCCTATGGCGGACCATTACACTGTCGAGCATTTCCGTTGAACAACATGCCGGGAATCCAGCCCGGCCTTCGTCTCAGTCACCGCCTGCAAAGCGCCCCCATGCGCCGGGGTGCCGAACTCGAATTGCCTGGATTGTAGCCACGCTCCTTGCTGAGGCTGCCATTCATGGTGACGGCGATTCGAGAAGCCGAAAGAAGCGAACGGGGCCGTCAACCTTTGACTCCCATTGCATGGCAGAGCCGCCGGAAACAATACCAGAAGCCAGACTCGACCAGGTGGAAAAGTCATCCGTCGCCTGAACCTCATACTGGCGTCCCCGGACGCTCATCCACGCAATACCGACAAACCCGTCACGCACCGATGCGGACAGGATCGCCAGGGGAATTTGCGCTGGATCAGCAAACTCCATCCACACCGGCAAATGGTCTGACGCCGTCTTGTCATCCAGTTTCTCGATCCCGTCTGGAACGGGATTCAACAGATCCGTCCGGAAGACCTCGCTGCGGACGATGTTTGAGAACAATGAACCGCAGGGCAGAATGTAATCGAATCGGGCTGTCAAACTTCCACGAATCGAAATCGTGCGCGGACTTCCAGTCATGGGATTTACTGGCGTTGTGAGGCGCAGGCCCGTCGAACTATTCGCAAGACGTTGGATTGGCTGCCGGGTCGAACTGGGAGGGCGATCGACATCTTCGTTCAAATCTCCGGTCAGGACATAAGCACGATCTCCAAAGGCCGGAAGGAAGACTGTTTTGAAAAAATTGGAGATTGCACCCGCCTCGGCCCCTCGACGTTGAGCGCTTTCGGCATCGGCCTGCGACTTGAGATGCGTGGTGAAGATGTGCAGCGGTTTCGGAAGACCCGGAACATCAATCTCAGCCTCGAACAAGTCACGGGCGAAACGAGCATCCGCGCCGAACTCCGTCACGCTCACACCATCCAGCCATTTATCCGAGCGCTTGATGGGAAACCGGCTCATGATCACGCTCCGTAGAAAACCATCCGTGCCGGAATTGCGCGCCAGAAAGTATCCCGGCAGAAACGCCGTGACAAAATTCGTCATCTGCCAGGAATTGGTGAATGGCACTTCGTTGAACGTGATGATGTCCGGTTTGAGATAAATCATCTGCCGGCCAATGGCCCTTACCTGTGGAGCGTTGGTGCTCCAATCCGTTGAGCCGTTCCCCGCGACGTTGTAAGTCAACAGTGTGAAACCGCTGACCCGCTGCAGGCAGAGCATGATCAAAATGATTCCAATCGCGGATCTCAACACGGCGCGAGCGTAGCCGGGTGAAGTGACAAGCGCTCGCACAAAAACAATACTCCAAGTCGCGTGTCGGACGTGCCATTCCCCAGTCTTGCCCTTCCGGCATGAGTTGGCACCATGAGATCCATTCCGATGAAGCCGAAAATAGCCGCTTTCCCGAAATGTTACATCGAACAAATCGCCGGTACCCGGACGATGTCCGTGTTCGACTGGATCAGGATGGCCGGAACCCTGGATGCGGACGGCCTCGAGATGTACGAGGGTTTCTTCACCAGCCTGGAAGAAGCCTACATTGATTCCGTCGGGGAAGCCATCCTGTCCACCGGCTTTGCCATGCCGATGCTCTGTTGCTCGCCGGACTTCACGCAGCCCGATCCTGTCGCCCGGAAAAAGGCCGTTGAGCACGAGGCTCGGATGATCAAAATCACGCGGCGTTTGGGAGGCCCCCGCTCAGTCTGCCGCGTGCTCAGTGGTCAGAGGCGCCCTGATGTCCGCGTCGAGGATGGCATTGAATGGGTCGTGGATTGCATCCAACAATTGCTTCCTGTCGCGCGCGAGTATGACGTGGTTTTGGGAATGGAGAATCATTACAAGGACGGTTTTTGGAAGTATCCCGAGTTTGCACAGAAGAAGGATGTGTTTCTGAAAATCGTGGAAGCGATTCCGGACCGAAACCATTTCGGCGTACAGTATGATCCGTCGAATGCCATCGTGGCGGGCGATGATCCCATCGAGTTGCTCGTGGCGGTTCAGGATCGAGTGGTGAGCATGCACGCCAGCGATCGATGGTTGAGCGACGGCGCCACAATTGAAGAACTCCGCCAAAGCGATGGCACACTTGGCTATTCTTCCAAGCTCAAGCATGGCGTTGTTGGAAAGGGGCTGAATGATTATCCAACGATATTGAACCTTCTCGCTAAGAACAAATACGCGGGATGGATCAGCATTGAAGACGGCATGAATGGGATGGAGGAGATGGCGGAGTCACTGGCCTTCCTGCGCCTGATGGTGGAAGTGCATTTTGGCCAAGGATCCCCGGCACTCGAATGAAACCGATCCGAACAGCACTCATCGGTTGCGGAAAAGTCGGCGGACTGCATGCAGCGGCCCTGACAGGTCTGCATGAGTCAGTGCTGGTCGCAGTGTGTGATCCCAATCCCGGAAGGGCAGAGGCATTTGCCTCGCGTTATGGCGGACGACCATTCCGCGAAGTGCCGCAACTTATCCGGGAATCGGGCGCGGAGGCGCTTTTCATCTGCACGCCCCATCCGTTGCACGCGGAGTCGGCCGTTCTCGCAGCCCAGGCGGGCATCCACGTGATGATCGAAAAGCCCATGGCCGCGAACCTCGCCGATTGTGACGCCATGTTGAGGGCGGCGCGGAGATCCGGAGTGACACTGGGCGTGATGAGTCAGCGGCGTTTTTACGAGCCGGTGTTGCGAATGAAAGCAGCGATCGACGCCGGAAAAATCGGTCGGCCAGCCCTGGGACTTTTCCTCATGTTCAGCTGGCGTGACCAGGCCTACTACGAATCCGATCCCTGGCGGGGAAAGTGGGCGACCGAAGGCGGAGGCGTCCTGGTCAACCAGTCGCCGCATCAACTGGATCTCCTGCGCTGGTTCATGGGAGATGTGGATGAAATCAGTGGCCGCTGGAGCAATCTCAACCATCCATACATCGAGGTGGACGATACGGCGGTGGCGACCCTCAAGTTCAAGAACGGCGGGCTCGGCTCGATTGTCACCAGCCTGTCCCAGAAGCCGGGGTTGTTCACCAAAGTGCATATCCACGGCTCGAATGGCGCCTCCATTGGTGTCGAGACGGATCGTGGCGCGACTTTCATTGCGGGCGTTTCAAAAATTGCCGAGCCGCCCCTCAATGATCTGTGGACGATACCGGGCGAGGAACATCTGCTCGCTGAGTTTCAGGCGGCCGACCGCGCACGCTTCCAAGCCGTCGATCCCATCGCGCATTACCACGCCCTCCAGATTCGAGATTTCCTTCAAGCGATCCGTGATGGCCGGCCTCCGTTGGTCAGCGGGGAAGATGCTCGCGCCGTGGTAGAAATTTTCTCCGCCATTTACCAATCAAACAAAACGAAGAATAACGTGACCTTGCCACTCCAGGTGAAGTAGGCCCCACCGTCTCGGAGAGTTGGCGAGGAAAGGCAGTCTGGCTTCGTTGCATTTCAGCATCGGATCGCCGCGAGCATCCTTCTGCTGTCATGCCTTGCATCAGGGTCTGCGGCGCTTGTCATCATTCGTAGCCGCTCAAAAACTGAGGGCGGACGGCCGCATGTCGCAGTTCTAAGCTCGCCAACCTTTCGCGAACTCCCACAATGAAACCGTTGCCATGAGTGACTCTAAAAGCGCCTCCAACCAATCCGGCTTCCGCTGGAAATGGCTGCTCTACGCCGGTGCTGCCGGCGCTCTCATCGCCGCCAGGCATTTTCATTTGCAAGACGTGCTCAGGGAGGCGCTCGATCGGGTGGGGCAGCTCGGGTTTTGGGGCGTGGTCCTTTTCGTCGCGCTTTACGTGCTGGCGACGGTGCTGTTTGTTCCAGGGCCGGTGCTGACGCTCGGCGCGGGCGCGGTGTTCGGAGTGGTGTGGGGTTCAATTTACGTTTCCATCGCGGCCACGCTGGGTGCCACCTGCGCGTTTCTCGTCGGCCGTTATCTCGCCCGCGACGCCATCGCCCGCAAGATTGAAGGCAATGAACGCTTTGCCGCGATTGACCGGGCCGTCGCGAACGAGGGTTGGAAAATCGTCGGGCTGACACGGCTCTCGCCGTTGTTTCCGTTCACGCTGCTCAACTACGCCTTCGGCATCACGCGGGTGAAGCTCCGTCATTATGTAATCGCGTCATGGATCGGCATGATGCCCGGCACGGTGATGTATGTGTATCTCGGTTCGCTGGCCAAAGCCGCCACAGGTGAACGGACGCGCACTGCCGGCGAATGGGCGCTCTACGGCGTCGGTCTCCTCGCCACCGTGATTGTGACCATCTATGTAACACGCATCGCCAGGAAGGCGCTGGCCAACGCAATCAAGGAATAGATGACCTCCAGGACAGGCATCATTTCAAAAATGTCGAATGCTATCGAGTGGCGAGGTTGAAGCGGTGCGAACACCGCGTCCCGTGAACGCGGGCTTCAGCCCTTTTCGCTGCTGGCAACACGATGGAAACTTTTAAGTAATCGATTCAGCGCATGACCGAACAATCTCCACCGCCCGTCATCCCGTGGGACGCGCACAACCAGAAACTTGTCTCCAACGTTCATCCGGCGGACTGGGTGAATCCCAAACCCGCGCCGCGCTACAACCTTGTCGTCATTGGCGGCGGCACCGCCGGCCTGGTCTGCGCGGCCGGCGCGGCGGGACTCGGCGCGAAGGTCGCGCTCATCGTGAAACATCTCATGGGCGGCGATTGCCTGAACACCGGCTGCGTGCCGTCCAAGGCCATCCTTCGCGCGGCGCGGGCGGTGGCAGCGGTGCGGGAAGCCGCGGAGTTCGGCGTGAATGTGCCGCCAGGCATCACGACGGATTTCAGCAAGGTGATGGAGCGAATGCGGCGTCTGCGCGCCGACATCAGCCCGCATGACTCGGCAAAGCGATTCACCGAACTCGGCGTGGATGTTTTTCTCGGCGCGGGCAAATTCACCGGCCCGGACACAATCGATGTCGGCGGTCAAACCTTGCGCTTTGCCAAGGCCGTCATCGCCACCGGCGCACGCGCCGCCGCGCCAGCGATTTCCGGCTTGAAGGATGTTCCCTATCTCACCACTGAAACGCTGTTTTCGCTGACAGAACTGCCGCAGCGCCTCGGCATCATCGGTGCCGGCCCAATTGGCTGTGAGATGGCGCAAAGCTTCGCGCGATTCGGCTCGGAGGTTTTCCTGTTCGAGGCGGAGCACGGCATTCTTCCTCGCGAAGACCGCGACGCCTCGGAGATTGTTCGCACTGCCCTGGAGCGCGATGGGGTGAAACTTCTCTGTTGTGCCAAGGATCTGAAGCTGGCGCGCGATCCGGACGGCGTCCGCCTGCAGGTCAGCTCTCACAGCCGGGCCTGCGAAGTGCTGGCCGATGAACTCATCGTCGCCACCGGCCGCGCACCAAATGTTGAGGGACTCGGTCTCGAAACCGTCGGGGTCGAATTCGACCGGAAAGGCGTGAAGGTCAACGATCGGTTGCAAACCGCCAACCCACGCATTTATGCCTGCGGCGACATCTGCTCGCCGCATCAGTTCACCCACGCAGCGGATTTCATGGCGCGCATCGTCATTCAAAACGCCCTGTTCAAAGGCCGCGCCAGGGCCAGCTCCCTCATCATCCCGTGGGCGATCTACACTTCGCCGGAGATCGCGCACGTCGGACTCTACGAAAAGGACGCGAAGGCTCAAGACATCGGCGTGGAGACATTCACCCAGGATTTGAGCAGGGTGGACCGCGCGATTCTCGACGGCGAGACTGAAGGTTTTGTGCGCGTCCACGTTCGCAAGGGCACGGATCAAATCGTCGGCGCAACCGTCGTCGCTGCCCGCGCGGGCGATTTGATCGGTGAGCTCACACTCGCGATCAAAGGTCGGCTCGGCCTCAAGACCATCGGTGCGACGATTCATCCGTATCCGACACAGGCTGAAGCCATCCGCCGGACCGGCGACCTTTACAACCGAACTCGCCTGACGCCGCTTGTGAAAAACCTCATGCAACAGTGGCTCGCCTGGCAGCGGTGACTTCGCAGCCCGACGGGGGGATCAGGAAAACATCAATCTGGCCTGGGCCTTGGGGTTCGTGCAAAATTTGTTTCATTGCTCGTTCGGTACAGTTCTTTCCGGGAAAGCGCCTTACTTCGTCCCTGAGATTTGGACTCTCACCACGCGCTGGCCCTCGTGGATCCGATCTCCCGGATAAACGATCACCTCGTCTCCCTCACGCAGGCCATCGAGAATCTGTGTTTCAGCACCCGAGCTGCGTCCGGCTGTGACCGGCTGGAGGCTGGCGACTCCATCGCGGATGACAAACGCCGCCCAATGTTGTCCTCGCCGAAAGAGAGCGCCCGAGACGATCTTCAACACGTTCTCCTGTTCCCAGGTGACGATTCGCGCCTCGACCCGAAAATTGTCGCCTACATTCAAGCGTTTCGCGGGGGGCGTAACGAGATCAGCCACCACATTCACCCTTTGCTCCTCCACGCCGAGCGCGGAGATTTTGGTGAATGCGGCGGGCTCCACGAGCCGGACTTTTGCCTCAAGCAGCTCCGGGCCACCCCACTGCTCCAGTTCAACCCTGGCACCAACCGCCACTGCAGCCCCATCCCTTGACAGTGCTTCGATGACCACTTCGATGTCGGTGGGATCACCGATTTCCATCAGGGGCGTACTCGCGCTTACGACACGGGTGCTCTCCTCGAAGATGCGCAGAATGCGGCCACTCACAGGTGATCTCACTTCCACGATGGCACGTGTAGAATCCTTGCCGGGGCTCGCAATGGTGAATTCCGCCAGTTCCGCCTCGGCCAGCCGGAATGAGCTTTCCGAGGAAGCTTTCTCCCTGGCGGACACGGCTTCGCGCCACTGAACGCTCTCCAGATCTTGAATGGAGACGATCTGTTCCTGATGGAGACGTGTGACACGTTTCAACTCGCTCGCGGCGAACTCGTGATCGGTGCGAGCTTTTTCGAGATTCGCGGCGGCGACTTCCCGCCTGGCCTCGGCAAGCGCGCGGGCGCGGGCATCGAGCATCGTCGGATTCACCGGATCGATCACCGCGAGCAAGGTCTCGCCCGCCTTCACCTCCGCCCCGGCTTTGAAGGGAATTCGGCGAAGCTGGCCTGGAACCGGGGCAGAAATCAGAAAGCGCTGTTTGATCCGCGTTTTGCCTTCCTCATTTACCGTGACTCGAAGTCTGCCCTTGGTGACGCGGACGGTTTCCACGGCGGCCGGCTTTGGCCAGAAGCCCGCCACAATCAGCAGTACGAGGATCACCGCGCCGATCTGCGGGAGAATCCGGCGGCGGTGACGCCCGTTGTTGGTTCTGGGAACAGTTGGACTGGACGTTAGGGGTGATGGATTGCTCATTCGTTGAAATGCAATTGATGCGCTTGAATGTATCGCCGCTACTCCGGCGCTTTCAGAGCGCCCACGAGGTTCAAGTGGCTTAGTTGCCGTAAAACAACAGCGGCCGAGATCATCGACGCAATACTGACAACCAGCGTCGCAAAGGTGTAATTTCTGGCCGTCAACACCAGCGGGAGCCGGACAGTCTCGGTGTTGACCATGGATATGATCCCGGTTGCAAAGCCCGTTCCGAGCAGCAATCCGAGTGGCAATGCGACAAGGCCGAGGATGACCAGCTCCGTCACCAGCACCGTGCCGACTTCCCGGCTGGAAAAGCCAACCACCCGCAGCGTGGCCAGTTCGCGCGCTCGTTCGGCCAGCGAAATCCTGGCGTTGTTGTAAACCACGCCGAAGGCAACAACGGTGGCGAACACGAGGTATATCGTCTGGATAAGGTTGATGCTCGCGGCGGTCGTCTTCTCAAAATTTGCGCGCAGAGAGTCCTTCACCGCCACCCAACTGACCTTGGGGATGCCCTTCAACTTCCGGAGAAAGTCCGGACGAGCGGCTCCATCCAGAACAAAGCTGGCACCGTTGATCACGTCTCCTTCACCGAGAAGCCGGTTCAACGCGCGGCGCTCGACGTAAGCCGAAAGGCCCGTGAGGTCATCCGCGAGCCCTGCGAGTGGAAGCGTCAGCACGCGGCGCTTTCCCTCCAGAATCTCCAGCACGAGCTGATCTCCAACGCGGGCACCAAGAACCTCGGCGAGCTTGGCTGAAATCAGCAGGCCATGATCCGGCAGCGGCAACTGGCGTAGCGCCTTGTCAACCACTCGCTTGTGTTCTCCCTCCGCGGTCATGCCACGAATCGCAAGCTGCCGGGTCTTGTGACCGAACCGGATTCTCGCCGCTGTGTTGCGGAAAACTTCCGTACTGACGACGCCAGGCAGTTTCTCGAACAGGTGCCCAACCTTCACTCCCGCAGGTTCCAGCAGTCCAATGGATATGTCATCGCGATCAAGCACGTCCCATTGGAAGCCGAGAATCCGCTTCACGCTGTCGCGAAAGGAATTGGGCACGATGAGAATCCCTGTCGCCAGCGCCAACCCCGCCACGGTGAAGGCCGCCTGCATTGGCCGTCGCTCGATGTTGCGCACAGCAATGCGAAAAGTGTGGGACAGCAAGTGTGCTATGCCGGTGCGTTCCACAAAAGCGGGACGGTAATTCGCGGGCGGTTCCGGACGCATGGCCTCGGCGGGCGGAAGCTTCGCGGCACGCTTCACCGCGCCATAGACGCCAATCGTGGCCGCGAATGTTGCGACGAGCGCCGCCCATACCAGAGCCGATGGATCGAGTCTGAATTCCAGGACCGGAAATCGGAAAAACATCTCGTACATCACGACAAGCCTCTTGGCCAGAGGCACGCCGCCCATCGCCCCCAGGAATGTCCCCACCGCCACGATGATGAAGGCGAATTTGAGGTAATGGACGACGATCTGCCGGTTTGCGAAACCGAACGCCTTGAGGATGGCGATTTGTTCCCGCTGCAATGCCAGGAGCCGCGACAACACCGCATTGATCATGAACGCCGCCACGCTCAGGAAAACCACCGGGAATCCGATTGAAAGCGTTTGCAGGATTCGAATCTCATCCGAAACACGAATGTGCGATGGATGATCCCCACGTCCGAACGCGCCCCTCCCGCCATGGAGTTTCAAAAGCTCATCCACTCCGGTGATCACCTCACGTTCGTTCGCGCCGGGCGCGAGGGTCAGGCTCAGGAAATTGAAGGCGCCGTAAAGATCGAACGCCTTGGCGACTTCTTCGTAAGGCATCCAGAAAATGCCATAAGTGCGATTGTCCGGCAGCGCAGCTCCGGGACGCGATTCGAACACAAACTCCGGCGAGAGAACGATTCCAGCAATCCGGAACTCCTGCCGCCGGCCATTCAACAGCATCGCGATGGTGTCGCCGGATCCCAATCGATTGGCCTGCGCAAATGCTTCTCCAACGAGAACCTCGCCACGCCCCCGGGGAGTCAGCCAGCGTCCGGAGCGCAGGAACAACCGGTTCAACTCCTTCTCCCCGCGATCAGGCAGCGAGCGAACCAGGCCGCTGGCCGGCTCCTCAAGCCCGGGAATGTCGAGAGTAACCTGGGCCGATACGCCAGCATCGACTCCCGCCACCCCTGGAAGTCCGGCCACTCGCGAAGCGACTGAATTTGGAGCGCGCTTCAACGCCACGAAGATGTCCGCGAACCGGTGAGCCTCGTAATACTCCTGCCTCGTGCTCTCGAGCGAATAGATCAGGCTTCGCGACATTGTGAGCATCGCCAGCCCGCAAGCCATGACGAGCGCCACCGCGAGAGCCTGGCCTTTCAGCCGGGCCAGATCGCGGAGCAGCTTCCTGTCGAGGTGGGAAAACATGGTTCAGGAATGTTTCTCAATCACCAGTTCACACTGCTCGCCGGTGCGCGTTGCGAATTTTTGTGGATACTGTGAACGCGCCCATCTGAAAAACGCACCACCCGATCGGCCATCTGAGCCATGACGGCGTTGTGCGTGATGACCACGGTGAGCGTGCCCAGCTCGCGATTCACGCGTTCAATCGCCTCCAGGACCACGATGCCCGTGCGGATGTCCAACGCGCCGGTAGGTTCATCGCACAACAACACTTCAGGCCGTTTGGCGATGGCTCGGGCAATGGCAACGCGCTGCTGCTCACCCCCGGAAAGTTGTGCGGGAAAATGGTCAAGGCGCGCTCCGAGGCTGACCATTTCCAACGCTGTTTCCGCAGGCATCGGATCGTGGGCGATCTCGGTGATCAGGGCGACGTTTTCCCTCGCTGTGAGGCTCGGGATGAGGTTGTAAAACTGAAAGACGAATCCGACGGAATCACGACGGTAATGCGTCAAATCCTCTTCGGTGGCATTTGCCAGATCCAGATCGCGATACCGAAGCTCGCCGGACGTCGGCACATCGAGACCGCCAATCTGATTGAGCAACGTCGTCTTGCCACTGCCGGAAGGTCCGAGCAGGACGATGAACTCGCCCGTATAAAGATCAAGATCCACGCCTGCCAGGGCGTGAACCGCAGCATCTCCAACCCCGTAGGTCTTCGTCAGACCGCGCACGCGAAAGAGCTGTTCGCGCCCAGTGTGCTGGCTTGCGGTGACTGGCTTGGAGTCGGTTTGAATTGTCACGTTTCAGGTTCGCTTGGAGGCCTCCTGGCTTGACCGGATCCCCCACCGCCGTTTGCTCTCAAGTAAAGCGTGTTTCACCGGGAGCGCGATAGCACTTTCGCACCATGCAGAAGCGGTTCCGATAAACTTCATAAGCCTGTTTTCGGAACTCCGGCAACGGTGGAGCGTGGCCAGGGCGTTCGAATAAAGCCGCCTTCCTTGACGCGCCCTCCCGCGAGTGGTACCACCAGCAGCAATGTTCACTTCTCGAATCCGGGACTCCTGGCGCTCACGACTCGCGCTGGTTTCTTACGTGATGCTTTTGGCGGCTGGCTGCGCGCCATCCGGTCCAAAAGCACTTCTGACAGGTGAACGTCTGATTGGTGAAGGCAAGTTTTCAGAAGCGGTGGACGCACTCAGGCTGGCGGTGCGATTGATTCCCGATAACGCACAGGCATGTAATTATCTTGGGCTGGCTTACCACGCCGCTGGTCAACCTGGGGAAGCCTTGCTGGCTTATCAACAGGCACTGCAACGCAATCCCAATCTCACGGCGGTCCACTTCAATATCGGCACCCTGGCACTCGAACAAAACAACCTACCGGCCGCGGTGTCATCGCTCACGACCTTTACAGTCTTGCAGCGCAATTCAGCCGAAGGCTGGCTGAAGCTGGCGACCGCGCAGTTGCGATCCAGACAGTTGGAGGCCGCGGAACGAAGTTTTCAAAATGTGTTGAGCCTTCGGCCAGCGCTGCCCGAAGCGCTGAATGGCCTGGGGCTCATCCAGGTGCAGCGCCGGCGGCTGCGCGACGCGGTGACACTTTTCTCAAACGCCTTGCAACGACAGCCGGACTACGGCCCGGCTCTGCTCAATCTTGCGACAGTTTCGTATTCCTATGACCGCCCTGGATCGTTGCAGCGCTACAAAGGCTGGCTCGCAAACAACCGAACTTCGCCGCTGGCTGCCGGAGTAAAAAACCTGACGGATGGGATCGAAGCGGAGATGGCAGCCCAGCGCGCCGCGTCCAATCAAGTGGCGGCCGCGCTGGCGCAACTTTCAAAGGCGCTTGAAGCCACCAACTCACCGGTCACACTCCCGACAAATTCCTCCACGGCTTCGGTCCCGAGGAACGTGATTGCACAGACTCCTGGCGGAACGACGAATGTCCGGGTGAAAAATGAACCTGCTATCGCCGCCTCTCCGGCCAGTCCCGCGTCAGCGGCAGCGACACCACCATCTTCCAGTTCCAGTCAACGGCCAGCGGCAACCGTTGGCGACCGGGCTCCGCTTCAGACTTCGAGCCCGCCTCAGAATGGCAACCTTGCATTGCCGACTCGGGAGGTTGTGATCGCTGACGAGTTATTGCCGCAACCAGCAGTCGATCGAAATTTACCGGCGACAGCGGCGTCCAAGCCGGTCGCAGAAGAAGTGAAACCCTCGCCGCCGGAGGTGCCGGACCTGACGAAGATCACTCCTCCTGCCACGTTGCCGCTCCCCAATGCTGGAGAACCACCGGCCGAAGAGAAACGCACCTTCGCCGAACGAATCAACCCAGCCAATTGGTTCAGGGCAAAGCCCAGGCCCTCCGCGCTCGCAACGCCACTGGACGGGACTCAGCGGGTCGCGCGACCAGGCACGCCAACCAATTCGTCCACCCTCGTCATAGCAAAGAACCTGGCTGTGGCTCCAGAGCGTGTTGTAGCCGCGCCTGCTCCTGCCGTAATGGATGCTCCTCCAGCACGGGCTCAGATCCCGCGTTACAACTACCTTTCACCGGCGTCACCAACTGCGGGAGACCGGCCTCTCGCCCGTCAGGCGCTTGAGCGCGGATTGAAGGCGTATGCCGAGCGTCAACTGAGTGCGTCGCTGACCGCTTATCGCGAGGCGGCGCTGCTTGATCCTGGATTCTATGAGGCTCATTACAACGTGGGACTCGTGTCCTACGAAATGAAGGACTGGCCAGCCTCGCTGTCCGCGTATGAGACAGCGCTGTCCATAAATCCATCTTCACACGGAGCTCGATTCAACCTTGCCTTGTCGCTTGAGCGCGCCGGCTATCCTCTGGATGCGGTCGCCGAACTCGAAAAAGTACTGCAGGACAACCCCAAGGACGCAAATGCCCGGCTCTCCATGGGGAAGTTGTATGCTGAACAACTGCAACAGCCACTTGCAGCCGCGAGGCATTTCCGCCAACTGCTGGAGTTTGAACCCCAGCATCCCCAGGCCGGAGCGATCCGTCAGTGGCTCGTGGCAAATACTTCCCGGTAGTTTTCGGGCATACCCCCTGCTCTCCTTGCTGGGGCGCTGGCTTCTCACTGCCACTCGATCCATTTCGAGCAGGTGCAACCGGCGACTCAAAATATGCCTGTTAATTGGTTTGATGTGGTCTTGCTGGTTGTCCTCGCGGTGGGTGCGTTTCGAGGGCGACAGCGTGGGATGTCCTCGGAGATGATCGTCATGCTCCAGTGGCTGGTCATTGTCGTGATTGGATCGCTATACTACGCTCCTATTGGCAGGTCGATTGCCGGTTACTTGAACCTTTCTCTCCTGGCAGCGAACATCACGGCTTACCTCGCGCTCGTGATTGTGATCAAGTTCCTCTTCACGTGGATTCGGGGGCTGATCGGCGAGAAGTTGATGGCCAGCGATCTCTTCGGCAATTCCGAGTACTATCTTGGAATCATGGCGGGAATGGTTCGCTACGCGGCGGTGCTTGTGGTGGTTCTCGCCGTTCTGAACGCCAGGCTCATCACATCCGAACAGCTTGCTGCGACCGCCAAGGTTCAACAGGACAATTTCGGTGACATCAAGTTTCCCACCTTCGGCTCAATGCAATATGACGTCTTCAAGCGATCGGTCTCAGGCCCGTTCATCCGCAAACACCTTAGCGCACAATTGATCGAGCCAACGCCTGCTGACAAAATGCTTAACTCCAAAGAGGGCATCAAATCACGACGCCAGCGAGAACTTGACGAATCTTTCGGTTCAACCAGATAGTCCGCGCAGCATTGCTGCATGGCTGGCTTCATCTCACCCGCCGCTCTGGAACAGATCCGCGCCGCGAACGACATCACCGATGTCATCGGGGCCGCGCTCCCATTGAAACGGGCCGGCGCGAACTTCGTCGCTCTTTGCCCGTTTCACAAAGAGAAGAGCCCCAGCTTCAACGTCAATCCTCACAAGCAGATCTTTCACTGCTTCGGATGCCACAAGGGCGGAGACGTTTTCACTTTCATCCGGGAGTATGAAAATCTGTCCTTCATCGAAGCAGTCCAGCGTCTCGCCGATCGGGCGAAGATTCCATTGGAGCTCGATCAGTCATCCGGCGCGCCGGAAGGCCGCTTCCTCAAGGACACGCTGCTGAAGATTCACGAGGAGATTACTCAACGTTGGAATTCCGCCCTCAATAATGAAGCTTCCGGGGAGATTGCCCGCGCCTATCTGGCCAGGCGCGGGGTCTCCGGAGAGGCGGTGAAGTTGTTCCAGATTGGCTCCGCGCCGGAGCTGTGGGATGACACAGTCAATTGGGCGAAGTCGAAAGGGTATGACCTTGACGCGGTCGAAAAGGCGGGCCTCATCATCAAGAAGGAAAATGGCGGTTACTATGATCGTTTCCGAGGGCGTCTGATGTTTCCCATCTGCGATGAGCAAGGCCGCGTGATTGCGTTCAGCGGACGAGTGCTCTCGGGAGACGAGAAGACGGCCAAGTACGTCAATTCCCCGGAAACTGAAATCTTCCGGAAGAGCAAAGTTTTCTTCGGCCTCGACAAGTCCAAGCGCGCCATTCTTGACGCCGGCTTCGCGATCATCTGCGAAGGCCAGCTCGATTTGATCGCGTGCTACATGGCCGGGATCAAAAACGTTGTGGCTCCCCAGGGAACTGCCTTCACCTCCGATCACGCGCGCATCCTCAAGCGATACGTGGATGAAGTCGTGCTCTGCTTCGATTCCGACAACGCGGGTCAGGAGGCGGCGGTTCGCGTCCTCGACAGCCTTCTCAGTTCCGGACTGGCCATCCGTGTCGCAACCGTGCCTGCACCACACGATCCGGACAGTTTCATCAAGGACTTTGGCGGCGAAGGTTTCTCAAGGTTGATTGCCGGTGCCGAGGGGTTCTTTGATTATTACCTTAACCGGCTTTGCGCGACGAACGACATTCGTTCAGACAAAGGCCAGCTCGCAGTGCTTCGCTTGATGAGCGAGGCATTGCACAAGACAGCAAACGTTGTTCTGCTCGACAAGTACGCACAGAAGACGGCGACGCGGCTTGCGGTGTCGGCGGACGCCGTCCGCGCCGAGTTCAGGAAGCAGCCGGGCAAGCCCCCGCATCCGACCAGAGAAGAAGCCGAGATGGAACCTGAGATCCAGCCTGTCGTAAGGCCATCCCAACGAGAGTACTGGCTGATGAAGATTCTGCTTCTGAATGACGAACTGGTTGAATGGGCCTCTTCTCATCTGCATCCCGAGTGGATTGCTCATCCCAAAGTCCGCGAGATCGTTGTGCGGCGTTTCAAGTCGTCACACGACGGCGGCGCATCGTCATCCGCAGCAATACTCGATGAGGACGACGATGATGCCACACGCGCCCTGTTGACAGAGGCGCTTGCTGAAGCCCGCCCGATCCCCAACCCGTCCCAGCAACTCCAGGATGTGGTGCTCTGGTTGCGAAATCAGTATTTTGATCGACAGATTGAACGACTTACCCGCAGCGCGGCGGACCCCGATGTTGCGGAATCGGCCCGGATCGAAGCACTTCACGAGCGCCAGGCCATTCAACAGGCGAAGCGGCGTCCTCTCGTTCCACGTGCCGACACGGATTGACGAGCGCCCGCATGAGAACACTCACCCCAGCCGAATCCAGCCCCGGATCGGGCTTTGCGTTAGATCAAAAAGAAATATAGAGTCCCCCACATGGAAACAGTCATCGGCCTCATTTTAACCGGAGCCATACTTCTGTTCCTCGAAACAATCCTTCCGGGGCTCATCGCTGGCATACTTGGTTTGTTGTGTCTCATCGCGGGAATCGTCGTCGGTTTCAGCCGGTTTGGCGCAACCACAGGCACCTGGATCCTGATAGCAGTCAGCGCCTTGTTGCTGGCGATGGCATTGGCCTATGTCAAAGTCTTCCCGACCAGCCGGATCGCCCGGCGGTTCATGTCTGATCGCCAGATCGGAGGCATCGGTGCCGAACACCCTGAATTGCTGCACCAAACCGGCATAGCTCAGACCAACCTGCGCCCTTCTGGCATGGCGTTGATCAACGGCCACAGAGTGGATGTCGTCGCGGAAAGTGGGCTGATCGAAAAAGGCCGGTCCATCAAGGTCATCGCCCTGGAGGGATTCAGAGTCGTCGTCCGCGCCATTTGACTCGACGGACCTTTCACGCTTCACTACCTGCCGAAATCAAAATCGTTTACATCCAAACTCACAAAGACCCATGACAATGTTAGCCATAAATATCCTTGGAAGAGAGGTCAGCGGACTTGCCCTAGTCGCGTTGACGGTGATGTTGCTGGTCGGCTTCATCGCCTTTGTGGTGGTCATCAACTTCTTCAGCGTGTGGATCCGCGCACTCTTCTCCGGCGCACGCGTCACCTTCACCGAGCTGATCGCACTGCGGCTGCGGAAGGTGCCGGTTGGCTTGATTGTCGATAGCCGCATCACCGCGGTGAAGTCTGGTCTTGACGTGACCATTGACGATTTGTCCACACATTACCTCGCTGGTGGCGGAGTTGAGATGGTCGTGCTTGCGCTCATCGCCGCGCGCAAGGCTGGCATCCACCTGGACTTCGACCGTGCGTGCGCCATCGACCTGGCGACCAAGGGCACCGGCAAGACGGTGCTGGAAGCAGTCAAGACTTCGGTGAATCCCAAGGTGATCGACTGCCCCAATCCAGCTTCCGGAAAATCGACCATTGATGCGGTGGCAAAGGACGGCATCGTAATCCGTGCCCGCGCCCGCGTCACCGTGCGCACAAATCTTGAACGTTTTGTCGGCGGCGCGACCGAGGAGACGATCATTGCCCGCGTGGGTGAAGGCATCGTTTCCACGATTGGCTCGGCCAGCAGCTACAAGGATGTGCTGGAGAATCCCGACCGGATTTCAAAAACGGTTCTCGACAAGGCGCTGGACAGCAACACGGCTTTTGAAATCCTCTCCATCGACATCGCGGACGTGGATGTGGGTGAAAACGTCGGCGCCAAACTGCAAGCCGAGCAGGCCGAAGCCAACAAACTCATCGCGCAGGCACAGGCCGAAGTCCGTCGCGCCGCAGCTGTCGCGCTCGAACAGGAGATGGTGGCACGTGTTCAGGAGATGCGAGCACGGGTTGTCGAGGCTGAGGCGCAGGTTCCACTCGCAATGTCGGAGGCCTTTCGGAGCGGCAATCTTGGCGTGATGGACTATTACCGCATGAAGAACATGCAAGCGGACACCTCAATGCGTGAATCCATCAGCGGCGGTGCGGGATCTTCATCCGCGCCCAAAGCATAGCCAGCCCGCAGGCGCACGCGACTCCATTACCCATGAGCATCGAGCAACTCCTCATCGCGGTGGTGGTGATAGCCATCTCTGGTCTCTCAAACTGGCTCCAAAAGCGCCGGCAAGGCGAACTCGAAAAGCCCTTTGAGAACGAAGCTGCGCCTCCAGCTCCCCCGCAAGGAGCACGCCGGGCCGCTCCACCGGACGCGCCTAAAAGGCCGGTGTTTGACCTGGATGAGGAACTTCGCCGACTGCTGGGAGGCGAACCACCCATTGCCAGCGAGCCTCCCAGACCGGTCGTCATCGAAACCAAACCCCCGCCCAAAATCACGCCGACTCCGGTTCCAGTCCCGGTAGCTCGAAAGGTGGATTACACCGAGAGCGAAGAACCCGCGGCAAGAGAGATGGGACGGTTGCCTCAAGCCGCGCAAGCACACCTGCGGGCGGAATCCCTTTCGGAAACCATCAGTGCGCGAATGGCTGCAGTTGACCCACATGGGATGCATCCGCGTCAGGCAGCTCCGGTTGCCTGGACTTCGGCTTCTCCACCCAACCTCACGATGGTGCTGAAGCAACTCCGTCATCCGGCTTCCATCAAACAGGCGGTTCTTGCGTCGATGATCATTGGCCGACCCAAGTCGCTTGAAGTTGAGTGAGGCGGATAAATCTAGTTTACTTCGATTCGCGCAAAATTATATTGCGTCCCTCTGGTGGCCGACGTGGCGGAATTGGCAGACGCGCTAGACTCAAAATCTGGTACTCTTACGAGTGTGTGGGTTCGACCCCCTCCGTCGGCACCAACAGTTGCAATCACTTACGTAGGTTCGGTTGACATTTGGAGACAGTTTGGAGACAACTTTCAGCATGGAAGTGCCTGTCTGCCCTCCAGTTCCCACTCTCTCCTCTAAATCTCGCAAGCCCTTCCCGGTTCGCTGCGGTAACGTCAAGGTGATGATTTATCGGGGGCAGACCAAGGCCGCAGGCCAGTCGTATGATCGATGGTCGGTCGTTTATCGGGACCTCAACGGCCAAAGAATTCGCAGGAATTTCTCCGAGTTGCAGGAGGCAAGGATTCATGCCGAACTGACCGCGACACGGCTGGCAAATGGCCAGACCGATGTTGCGAGCCTGAAGAACGCGGACGTTGCCGAGTTGCACAAAGCACGGGAGACACTCAAGCCCTTCAATCTATCGGTGTCCACCGCTGCGGACAACCTGGTTGCCGCGTTGAAGCGTCTTCCCGCCAACACCTCGCTTTGGGAAGTGGTGGATTATTTCGCCAAACGCCACCAGGAGAACGCCCCGAAAAGGACTGTCGAACAAGTTGTGGCTGAGTTCATCGCGGACAGACAGTGCGCGGAATGCTCAGCCGTCCATTTGCGTGACCTGGGGGTTCGGCTCAACCGGTTCGCCCGTGCATTTGCGATGCCCATAACCAGCGTCACAGCGCCGCTGGTGCAGGAATTCATCACAACCCTTCAGAACGACCATACCCGCAAACCCGCCGCAGCGCGGAGCAAGGAGAACATGCTCCGCATGATCTCCAGTCTTTTCAACTTCGCCCGCCGGCGGAAGTACGTGTCCGCCGAACTCGCCTTGGAAGTAGCCGAAGTTTCCGCTCCCAAGAAGAAGGCTGCGCGGATCGGCATTTACAGCAGCCAGGAAATCGCGGCCATGCTGGCTGCTGCGGACCAGCAAATTCGTCCTGCGCTTGCCATCGCGGTATTTGCCGGGTTGCGCCTGGCGGAAGTGGCCCGGCTGGACTGGCGGGAAATCAGGCTTGCGTCAGACAAGGCGGAGGATCGCGTCATTGTCGTCGGTGACGAGATCGCCAAGACTGCCGCCCGGCGTCTGGCTCCGATCAGTGACAATCTGCTGGCATGGCTGGCCCCTGCGTCCCGACCTTTCGGTCCGGTAAACCCTTGTGCCGACGACCCACTAGGCAATGCGCTGGGCGACCGCTTCGAGCGCGCGGCACGCCGGGCCGGCGTGAAATGGGTCCGCAACGGTCTGCGTCATTCCTACATCAGTTACCGCGTCGCCACTTTGAAAGATGTTCCAGCCGTTGCTCTCGAATGTGGAAACTCACCGAACATCATCTTCCGGAGCTACCGGGCGCTGGCGTCGGAAACCGAAGGCCGTCAGTGGTTCTCAGTCCTCCCCTCCGAGCCTGCCGGGAACGTCATCTCCATCGCGGCGGCGCAATGACCATCCTTACGTCCCGTCATCGCTTTGAGCCCCGGACCATCGATGGTCTGGTCTGAGCCAGAGTCCGCCTCTAACCCGCCCGGCGGACATGATCTTGCGCTGACTCGCGCATCTTTACGCACGTTGACACATTAACGCGCAGCGTTATCATGCGTAAGTGATTCAGAGTTTCGCGTGCGCCGAAACGGGGCGGGTCTTCCGGGCGGAGTTGTCCCGCCAGTTCCCGCACGATCTTCAGCGCCGTGCCCGGCGCAAGCTCCTGTTGCTACACGCCGTCACGCAATTGGGTCAACTGGCCGTGCCGCCAGGCAACCGACTCGAAGCCCTGAAAGGCGCCCGGAAGGGACAACACAGCATCCGCGTCAACGACCAATGGCGGATTTGTTTCCGCTGGCACGACGGCAACACTTCCGACGTGGAGATCGTGGACTATCACTGAACATGAAAAGCAAACAGTTGAGCAACATCACACCCGGCGAGATTCTCGACGAAGAATTCCTCAAGCCGAAGGGCCTTACTCAATACCGCCTCGCCAAAGACATTGGCGTTCCGCCGCGCCGGATCAACGAGATCGTCAACGGCCAGCGTGCCATTACTGCGGACACCGCACTGCGCCTGGGACGCTTTTTCAGCATGGCCCCGCAGTTCTGGCTGAACCTGCAATCGCACTACGACCTGGAACAGGAACAGGAGCGGCTCGCCAAGCGCCTCGAAAAAGAAGTCAAGGTGCTGGCCGTGGCGTGAGGTGGAAATCTTTCCTGCCGTTCCTTCAGACTCCTTGATCCTATGAAAACGATAACGCTTCAGCTTCTGCTCGGAGTAACGTTTCAAGCCGCCTGCGCTTCGTTAGCGGGCGAAGTGCAAACGATTACGGCGGCGGCAAGTGCCAAGAGCGCACGTTCGGAGACCATCACGATCAAATCAAACGAGATAGCGCGCGTGTTGCACTCAAAGACCTTCTACTCAGACTTTGCTGGACTAGAGGTAACTGTAGGAACCACTTCCTTTACATACAAGGATGGCGAACTTCCAGTCGTGGCAGGTCCAGCCACGATGGCTGTGTACGTCAGGACCGGAAGTAATCCCAACGCTGTAATCTGTAACCACTAAACCAGAGGATGTCGTGGCACCCAGCAGCACCGTGGTCATCCCGGATGACAATGCTGGCCCGGTGGAGATTGTTCTCGAATCCAGCACCGATCTCATCACCTGGACAACCGCGAACCCCGGCACCTATGGCACCTCAACACAGAAACGATTCTTCCGCATCCGAGCAAGACGATCACCGTAGTAAGGGAGCGGGAATGGTTCAGCCGGCCAAACACTCATTCAACCCGTACAACCTGCCGGATGACGAACAAATCCCCTCCAAGATTTGGGAGTTGCTTCGCCGCAACAAAGCATTCAAGGACGAGGTGGGGCGCTTGTTGGAACTGGATCGTCGGGAGCAGGAAGGACGCAAAAAGGGAAAATGGCATGGACCTGCTTGGGACAAATCATGCCTACTCGTGAGAAAGGTTTTTGAACGGCACTCCTTCGCTGGCATAGCTCTGCAATGGCTCGTGCCTGAACCTCTTTTTCACGTCCGTATTGAGGCCCTGCCTCGTGGCACCAGATGGAAGGAGCGTCGTTTCTTCAGCCCTCGCTTGCTCCGAGTGGGTGAAGGAACCACGCCAGACCTCAAAGACGGAACCCACTGGCGCTGGTGGAAAAATAATAGCCGAGCGAACGCAGCCGGACGCTTGATACGCCGGGGACCGGAGGTTCATTGGGCTACCAGTCGTTGCCAGCGTCTTCAAGACCGCGTAAACCCCATCGAAGAATGGCGGCTATATGCCTGGCCGTTCACACTCGCTCGCAATTGGAGTCAAGCGCCAGCAGAGTTCCGCAGACAGTATCAGTTTCTTTGGCGCTCTCGATACGACTCGCGGCCCACAAACCCTATTACCAAGACACGGATCGACTCTCCGCACCCGCACGAGACAACATTCTTCCAAGGTTGGCGGCTCACCGACTTCCGCAAGCAAGGTCAAGGCGAGAACATAACCGTCGAAGAACTGGCGAAAGCTCTATCGCTCGACAAACTCTCTCGGCATTACCGCGTCTTCGCAATACCCAGGACAATTCTCACGAAGGGTGCGGCCAACGACGTGGGCACGTGGCTGAGTAACGAATTGAAGAAGGGGAATGATGTTTTCGGAGACGTGCTCAGGGGAGAGTTGTTGAACGAAGGCGACGTTCTCGGCAAGGATTCTGATTGGGTGGCTTGGTTGACTCAGCAAACGGAAGTCGGCACTTCAAGTGGGCGGTCTGCCTATTTCTATCGCGGGTGCAGCTACATGGACTCACTGGTGAAACTAATCTATCCATCGTTCGACATCGGGAAGCTTCTCTCACCCCCAGATCACCGAGCCCACGGAAAACGGTACGTCCGCAAGTGCGGAATGAAATAATTTGTCCGCACGAATACCGAGCCGCCGAAAAGGACTACTCATTCATCGCGCAAGAAGCCGCACAGAAACCAGCGGCAACCGAGCAATGATGAATGAAACACGAAATAGATCAGACTCGACCCGACTCTGGCACAGGTCTCCACCAGTCGCCAGAACCTGACCTCGACCGCAAACCTCGCTTCGCCAAGCGGGCGGGAATCAGTCCCCGGTGCCTGGACAACTGGATTCACGACAAACGGATTCCGTACCTCCGTATCGGAAAAGTGGTTCTCATACCCTGGCGCGAGGCCCTGGAGCACTTGAGCCGAAATTACAAAGTCAACGCTGACGGAAAATGAGAGAACACCATGAACGCCTACGACCCCAAGGATTGCCCCATGCCATTGGATTTCTTTCTCAACCGCTATTCCATCTCTCGCACCACAGCCCTGCGCTGGCGACGCAAAGGCCTTCCTACGTCGCAGGTCGGTGCAAAAATCTTTTGCCGCGAATCAGACTTCGTGCGCTGGCTCGAATCCGACGGAAAGCCACAACACAAGGAGTCTCAACCATCCCACCTCGACAACCTTAATGCCGTGCGCAAGGGGAAGGATGGTCGCCAGTGAATCACGATCTCAACTTGCTCGCCGAAGCGAAACGTCGTCTGCCTTTGCCCGCACTCATGGCGCAACTCGGCCACGGCGACCACGCAAAGAAATCCGCGCGCTGTCCCTGGCATGACGACACCAGCGCGAGCTTCAGCACGTATCAACGACCCGACAGCTTATGGGCTTGGAAATGTCACGCCGGGTGTGGTGGCGGAGACGAAGCCGACTACATCGCCAAGCTGCGCGGCATCAGCAACACCGAGGCGTGTCGGGAATTTATCAAGCTCGCCGGAGTCGAGGGGGCCGCGCCAGCCGCGCCGTCGTGCTCCAATGCATCTCACACGCCTGTCGTGCGATCATCAATTGACATTTCTCAGCCGCCCTTCGACTGGCCGCAATGTGTGCGCGAGTTCGCGCCCGACCAAGCTGCCCGTTTCGCCAAGTGGCGTTCACTCACGCCGGAGTTCGTCGCCTGGCTTCACAGTCACCGACTCATCGGCGTTGTCAGAAATCGCCTTGCGTTCCCCGTTCACGACACGGGCAACGTTGTCGTTCGTGCTCATATCCGTGCTGTGAAGCGTCTGTCGGACGGGAGTGAAAGCGTGTTCTGGTTCTACACACCCAAAGGCCCAGGGCTGCCATACATCATCGGAGACGCACGCACCGCGAGAACCGTTTGGGCCTTCGAGTCGCAGTTCGACATGCTGGCTGCGCTTGATCTCGCAGGCTGGCATAAATCGCCGGATGGCCTGCCTGGCATCGCCGCCGTTGCCACGCGGGGCGCGGAGAATGGCAAACGTCTCGCTGGCTTGTTTTCACCGGACTCCATGCTACTTCTATTTCCACAGAACGACGCGACACGCACCGACCGGCCCGAGACACCCGCGCAAAAGTGGACTCGTGAAGCTGCCGTGCACAGCGGGTGCAAAAGTGTTCAAATCGTTTCAACACCCGGAGACTTCAAAGACCTCAACGACGCGCTCCGGGCCGGACTGACGCCTGAAGAATTCCAAACCGCGCTGGCCGCTGCCCGACCCTACACCCCGCCCATTGATCTTCACGCCGCGCCGCCACGTCACGTTTCAAAGCCAGTCATCACGTTGCCGCCGGAAGATGATGCGGACGCTGTGCCCGCGCCATTCCCTACTGCCTGCCTGCCCAGCGCAATAGCGCTCATAGTCCGCTCTGTTGCCGATACCTTGCGGGTTCCGGATGCTCTCCCGGGTACGATGGCTCTGGCGCTCGTGGCCGCAAGCATCGGCAAAGGTCTGGCACTCGATTGGCGACCGGGTAAAGCTCCAACACCGGCCAACCAGTTCGTCATCCTATCCGCCGAAAGCGGATCCGGAAAGTCCGAATGCTACAAGCTCGTCGCCGAGCCGTACCTTGCCTTCGAGCGGGCCATGCAGGAGCGTTGGCCTTTGGAAGTGATGCCCCAGCTCCAGGCCGATTTGCGTTACCACGAGGGGCAGTGCAAGAAGCTGGACAAATCGCTCGCCCGAGCTTTCGACCCCCAGGAAATTGACCGTTGCCGAGGGCAGATGCAGTTCCATCTCGCCAAAGTAGAAGAGCTGAAAACCCAACTTCACGAGCCTCAACTCTCCATCCAGGATGCCACCGTCGAAAAGGCCGCCGTGGTCATGCATCGCAACGACGAAACGACTTTCAGCACGTCCAGCGATGCCCGGAAGCTGGTGGATAACATTCTTGGCCGGTACTCCGCCAACAAACTCGCCGACGATGGCATTTACCTCTGCGCCTTCAGCGGTGATGACGTGAAGGTGGATCGCCAGGGCCGCGAGGGCGTCCGGCTGGCGAACCCTTGCATGACGTTGCTGTGGGCGCTGCAACCAGACGTGCTCGATATGTTGCTCGGCGAAGTGACCTTGCAGCAAGGAGGCTTCCTCGCTCGCTGCTTGCTGGCGCACACGCATGCGGAGCCCCAGCTCATTGACGGTTCAGAACGCGGTGTCACGGACGCCACCCGTGCGCGCTGGGACACTCTCATTCGCGACCTGCTCGTGACCTATCGCCAGCCAGTGACCTTGCCCACAAAGGAAGTAATTGACGAAGAATTCTGATCAGTATGAGCCGCACTCTCACCACGCACCGTATCGAGGCAACACCAGAAGCCCGCGAACGCCTCGTGAGCTACTTCAACGATGTTGTCAACCGCCGCAGAGCCGGTGATTTGTCCGACGTGAGCCAATATGCCTCCCGCTGGTGTGAACAGGCAGCCCGCCTCGCTCTGGTCCTTCACGCCGGTCTTCACGGGGCGGAAGCCCACCGCCATCCGCTTGTCCTCGAAACTGCCGACAACGCCGTCCGCCTGGCGCAGTGGTTCGCGGATCAACAACTCAGCCTGCTCACCAAGAGCCGCCGGGCTGTTGCCGAAAAAGTCGAAACCGCCGTGCTTGAACTCCTCGAATCCAATCATCAGCGCAAGCGCCAGGATTTCATCACAGCCCGCGATCTCCACCGTGCCCGCATCCAACCATCATCCGAATCTTGCCGGGCGCTCCTAGACCGCATGGAGCGAGAGGGCCTGCTCATTGGTGAGGACATCACACCGCCGCGAGGCGGCAAGGCGACACGAATCTTCCGGCACATCACAAACCCCGTACCGGAGTAACCCAAACCTACAAGAGAAAGGAACAACATGAGCTCACCATCCGAGAATCACTGGCTTTGCTGGTCGCCCCGGCAGAATGCTTTCCATGTCGAAAGCGAAACCGATGGACTAAAGACCAACCGGCGCGCCTTCCGGGAAAACTCCAAGTTGGATTACATTCCCATCGGAAAATTCTCTGATATTGACCAAGCGTGTGCTGAAGCCGACCGCCTCCGCAACGTCCTCCGCGAACGGGACGCCAAAAGACGACTTTAGCCACCCGCCCCAGTGACAATCGTGACGTTTGTGACAATCGACCTCCTTTCCGCTGTTCGGTCGTCACGGTTGCCACGGTTGTCACTGGCTCCTTTTGAAAAACTCGCATTTTGAGAGAGAAGAAAGACCTCATTTTTGGTTTCCCCCTCTGTGACAATCGTGACGCCCGTGACAATCGCTCTCGATCCCGCCGGGAAGTGGCAGCCTCCTTTTGCGGAACTCCCCTCCGACTTCACACCGGTCTTGCCAGAGATCAACGCCGATCCGGTCAACGAGCCACCGCCTCAGCCTCTTTCTTTTAATGTGTGTCCACTCATCCGCCATCGGAGCGCGGACAGCCTTGTCCGCGAGTTCCATGAGCCATCTTCGCGCGGACGTGACCATCCGCGCCACTCCTGCCACCGCCATCGCCCGCCCCCGCTGAAGTCCTTCCGGCCAGAACTCCACGCGCCGGGTTCAAGCGTACGGCCACACTCTGAAATCAATTGAAACAAATTGCGGCGCGCGGTTTCGGCAGCAGAGCGGAAGCGCGACCAGAACACACAGCACGCTACGATTATAGCTTCTTCGGGTGAGTGAACAGCGGAGTGTGTCCGAGCAATTTGGTGGGACGGACTTCCAGCGAGCCGGTACCGGGATTGACCAGGACCAAACCAGGCAGGCGGGCAGCCAGAAACAACGCGGGACTGAGGGGCGAGGCTGGTTTGTCTGCGGCAACGAAAATTTCTCCGAATTTACGACGAGTCGTCGAGAAGAGTTCGGGGGCACTGGCCTCAACCATCCAGAAATGAGCGGGCAATACGTCACGGAGTCGCTGCCGAATTTCGCCTTCGAGCGCTGCCCCAGTGCGGTCCCGCACTTCGTACAGTTGCGCCAGATACTCTTCCCGCCTCAGCAACAGTGTGCGGAGCACAAGCCATTCTCCTCTCGCAAAGACAGCGAAACGGTCATACCAGTCTTGATGGCGTTTGGGGTAGGAACTGGCAATGGCGAGACAAAGATTAAAGCCGACAGCCTCAGCCTCAGTTGCCCGAAACGTGGTCGCCGCTGGCTTGACTCCATACATTATGCGGAAGCTGTCCTTCTTGACGAAGTGGCGTGGCAGGCAGAAATAAGGGCCGAAATTATCGTCGTGGATTACGAAGTTGCTCAACCAGTTCTCGCTTGGGTAGTAGGTCTGGCCGCCGCCGAAATAAAGTCGTTGAGCGTTCGGCAGCCAGGCGTCCTCGTTAAAAGTGTGGCCAAAGACTGGGATGGCATGGCGCGCCGGGTCGCCAGTTTCTCCAGGCTTCGGGTCCACTTCAAATCCCATCAATGTTGGGCAACCAGACTCAATGTAACCGTAGAGTTCTCTTTGGTACTCCGTGGGCAAAGTCAGCGGCTTGCCCGTGGCAGGGTCAACGAGAGCAGGCTCGTGGATGAGGCGCTCGTAGTGGACTCCTAAGCCGTCGAGGATCCGCTCCAGTTCGAGAGGGCCAAGCCCGTGGGTCTTGTCGCCGACCGGCCCCACTTGCCGTGACCTGTGATCCACTCCCGCCAGCGCGTTCATACGCGAATAGGAAATGTCGCCTTCGGGTAGGACACAAGCCAACACCGAGCGTAAGGCTGCATGGGCGCATACAAACGTCAGGTTGTTCTGCTTGGCATAAAGGACCCCTTTGACCGGAAAGCACCCGGCCATCGTGTTTACTTCGTAGTCACGGGAGCAGTGGATGAAATTATTCTGATCCTCCGTTCGACAGGGCCGCATCACCGACTCAAAAACACGAGCACGTGGTTTGCTCTCTTTGGAGAAGTGGTCCCACTTGAAGACGGCATAGCCAAGAAAATCTTCTCGACGCGGTATCTGATCCTTCGCGGAAAGGAAGAAGGAGACTCGGTGCGCCTCCGCTTTAATAAAATCTGAACGTCTTGTGGCGAGTGCTTCGTTTTCCTCAGCTAAAAGGGAGCACTCTGATTCAACAATCTCCTCAATCAACACAGACTGGTAGTCGTGTTTGCGCGCTTGAGAAAAGATGCGTCGAAGAACGGGATTTGATCCGAAGTGCTCGTCAACAAAGAGGAAGTTGGAGAATCCATCTGATAGGCTCGTGTTCTCCCATCGAATCTGACGCCCGACGGCTTCGCGAAAATTCATGCGGATGGGGCATGTCAATAGCTGCCGACAGACACAGAGCGAGTTTTCTCGGCGTATTCGCGGTTACGCTGAACGAAGGACTCGACACCTTCGGAGAAGCTGAGTTCGCTGGCGGGAAGGCTCTCAGGCAACTTCGGCGCGTCCGCATGGGGACATTCAGCTAGTTCGACAGTCAACTGTTGCAGTGCAACTGTGAGTTGTTCAATCGAATCGTTGATGTTGGCCATATCCTACCTGGGGCATCGAAAAGTTCTCCACACGGCCATAAATTAGTGAGGAAGATACATCGTACAAGCCTTGAAAGGCCGCGCTCCGCGCAAGTTGTTCAGTTTTATGTGGAACTTCGAAGATCGCTCGATAATTGCGTTGTTTCGGCGCTCCGGTCAATTGGAATCATCCTCCGTTCCTTCCCCGGCTTCCCTGGGACACGCCGCATCCCCGGATCAGTGAACCGGACGCGCGGCGGCCGCACAGGAAAGCTGATGAAACAAAGCTGTTCCACGTCGCGAGTGTATCAGATGGGAGGGTGCACAGCCAGAGTAGGTTGGCTGAGTTGTGTCTTGAACAGTTGCGATGTCAGGCTGTGGTGGCGTAGAGATACTTTTGGAAGCCGTCGAACGCATTACGGATTTCATCCGGGTTGCCAAGGTCGGCCAAGGCGTCGGGGATGGAATCGTGGTATTTCAATCGAAGCATGGGCGTGAGTTTGTCCTGTTCGAGTTCTTCCACCCCTACGCTGACGTAATGTGACAGCACGAAATCCAGAAAGACCTGCTGCTTGGCGCTGAAACGGGTGTTGATATAGACCTTTGCATTCGCCGCACGAACCTCTCGGGTAAGCGGCGGCATCGCATAGGCGACATTGGCAAGTACATCGAACAGATCGCTTTTTTCTGCATCAATGATCTTCTGCATCTCAACCAGTTGATCGTGGCCAAATCCCTTCTCAGCTAAACCCTGCAACAACCTGGCGCGCGTGTCGGGGGCGCTCCAGATGGCGCGGAGTTCGGCTTCGCTCTGGAAGAAATCCGGCAGTTTACCGAAGAGTATTTCCATGAACTGCTGCGCGGACATCGGCGTGCCGTCAGGATGCCAGAAGGTCGTCAGCATCATGTGCTGGATGGTGCGCTCTTTGCCGTCGGCGAGCTTCACCTTCACCTTCTTCTTCTTCTCACACACGCAAAGAACCTGGCCGCAGGCCCCGCAAGGCTCCTTCGGACATTCGCAGGGTGACTTGCCGCATACCTCGCACGGAATCGGCGGCGCTACCACGCAGGCGCAGGTCCGCTGCCCGCACTTCGGGCACGGCTCTTCCTCCACCGGCTCGCCGTCCCACTCCGGGTCGCTAAAATGCAGGTGCGCCTTCACGAAGTCGTAAATCGTGAAGTAATCCTTGCCGTCATAGAGCCGCGT